>Ga0209309_10000443_pt1 | contig 49759 bp, 66 predicted proteins | sample COGITO_mtgs_1204_2_FD_184807 | JGI IMG/M metagenome (GOLD analysis project Ga0209309, IMG submission 184807) | Pelagic marine microbial communities from North Sea - COGITO_mtgs_120412 (SPAdes) (version 2) | ecosystem: Environmental > Aquatic > Marine > Epipelagic ... | reverse complement strand
TTCAATATTACCGGATGCGCCATTTGCAATAGAAGCAGTTGTTTGTGCTTCAGTGTTTCTTGAGGCACTGCCACCACCTCCGCCACCTGCGGCAGCTTCAACAGTAATTGTTCCCAACATGGCACCGTGAGCAGTACAAATATATTGGAAGTTTCCTGATAGATTGGCGGGAACCTTCCAATAGAGAGTTCCACCGTAAGCACCACCGCCGGAGAAATCAGTATATACATTACCACTTGTCAGTTCGAAAATACCATCTGATATGTCTGAACCGCCAGTAGTCTGGATTTTAAATGGATGGGTACCACCAGAGTCATAAGTCAAATCGAATCCGACTGTTGTGCCGGCTTTCACATAAATTGTTGGATTATCAGTAGTTCCGTATTGATCAAACCGATAAGCAGTAGAACCATTAGCTGTCACTGTTAATACAGTTGATGCATTTTTCCAAATATTTTCAAATATCACTTGATCTGATTGTGAAGCAGGCTGATCTGAGATTGAAGCAAAACTTGGACTAAGAGCAAAATTTGCCCAATCATTACCATTCCATTGTAATATCTGATTCGTTTGGACATTCGATATGTCTGTATCGGTAAGACCGTCGAGTGTACCGCCACCACCACCAGAAATTGTGGTGAATTCCAAGCCGTCAGCACCAGAGTTAACTACAAGTGCCTGACCAGCGGTCCCGTATGATGCTGGGGTATCGGTAAGGTCGAGTAAAGTACCCCCACCACCTCCTGTGGCGTCCGTTAGGTTGGTCCAAACAGAACCATTATATTTTAATACCTGACCATTAGAAGCAGAACTAATTGTAACATCTGACAAATCTGCAAGGTTTGTTGCACCACCACCACCGGCATTTGCAACCCAGGTATATGTCCCATCGTTATTTGTTTTAAGAACATAATCGGCAACTTCAAGATTTGTGATATTATCGCCATATACATATGCACTCAAAGGATCAGTATAATTTGTTACTGCGCCTCCAGAAGTATCTGTCAACACTTTTCGCCATGCTCCATGGCAGTAATAGAGAGCACCGGTATCATGTGCGTGTGCTATTACCCCGTGGTGGGTGCCAGTATTTAATGCGAGAACCTCGGCTTCCGTGTCATAAAGAAAAGAAATTTTATTGGCGGTATTCAGTAATTCAATCTCACCACCAGAATTTACAATATTTACAACATTATCACCGTCTGGTCCAAGCGCAGTATAGATTTCTGTGAAGTTACTATTAACATACTGCATGGCCGTGCGAATAGGATCACCTGTCCCATCATTGGGGACCGCGCCTACATTTATGGTATCCTTTGCCATGTGTTCTCCAAAAATTTTTGTATTAGTTATTTATTATGATGGTACATTGTCTGATGTAAGTTCATCTGAATCTACAGTAAAGTTTAAAATATCTGTAGTGATTTCATCGAGAGGCTGTGTATCTAATATCGAGCCTGTGCCATCATCATTAAAGAATCGAATAAATCTATGACTAAGTGTAATGCCAGCCTTGGTCTTGAACAAAAATTGATTAAATACCTTTGTGCCGGCCAAATGTACACTTTCTTTTAATGCTGGTATGTAATCTTTTGGATTGACCATAGATTTCAATTCATAGGAATACTCTTGGAAGTAATCGCTATCCTGCACTCTTTGCTTACTGTCGTAATATGAAAGTGCCCCTAGCTCAGATTCTTGATATCCATTCAAATGAGAATTGAATGAAGACCAGTAGCCAGAATTCGTTCCCTGAGTTGTTGCCGTAACAACACCTTCAGCAGCAACATTTCCAGATGTATCAATTAGTTCCACACGAATTCCATTTGGATATCCAAATCCAGAGCTGAATACAGATACTTTTTCTACAGTACCTATCTCAAACGAAACCGGAGATGCCACCTCAGCATTCTGGCCTAGAAGTTCTGTGGTATAATTCGTCTCAGATGAAACTGTTGCATATTCTACCTGACCACCTCTTAATATATTATACACACTAGACTGAAACCCATAATAGGTATAAGGAGTTATGACAAGATATCCGGCAGCATTGACCTCGCGAACTATACCAGTCTTGCCAGTGGCGACCTCTGTGATGATTTCACCAACTTTAAAGTCAAATACCTCTGTGGGTTCGTCTAAAATAATATTCTGATCTCGTCGACCAAATCCAGCAAACACACGATCTTGTACCAAAGAGAAAACATCATTGACATAACCGGTGCCGGGATCAACGTTGGCAAAATCTACAATGGTACCAATGTTGAATTCTGTGAGATCGAATGCTTGATTTAATGGAGTACTTAAATTTACGGGTGATGCTGTTCCCGACATTGGGTCGACAAGTCCGTAGTCAGAAGCATTCAAGGTAACAGCAACGTATGGAGTAATAACATCAGCAATTAGATTTACAGTTTCTATATTAGTTAATGCATCGACCTTTACATCAAGGGGATCGTCGGTGTCTGGAAATAGATCACCAGGTCCAGAAGCATTATATGTAGAGAAACCAACCGGCGCTAATTGAAAGTTTGCAGCACGATCTACAGTAGAAATCGCGCTCGCTGCGCTAAATGTGGTTCCAGTATCTATTCTTACTGCGACAAGAGATTCTGTCTGTCCAGTAACAATACCAGAGGTTCCAGCTGCATCTGTCAATCTTTCATAGTTGTTGAAGATCTTATCTGGATTGGTTAAAAGAATTAATTGATTCGATGATAATAATCTAGTATTCTCTATCGTATAGCCCCACCCACCATCTCTAAGGGTGTATTTAATCTGCCCGTCAAATTCTTCTGAAATCTGTGTCGCGACTGCTGCACCACCAACCCCTGATATTGATCTAACTTCATATAGATCACCAATTTCATTTCCTACCGTGCCGAAGAAATCTAAATCGATTTCAATTTCATTCATTGACCCGTCTACGAAACCGAACCCGATTTGTTCACCATCGACAACAGTGATTAGCTCATCATATTTTTCGAAGGATCCTTTCACGTCATCGATATAGATGATGGGCACAAATTCGCCATTGAGTAGAATCGTATTGATTTTATCAACGGCAGCCTTGGCGTCACTAAATGACCCTCTAATGTTTCGAGAGAGCAGTGCTTCGTAATTGTATTTTTTACCACTGGCCGAAATAAAAGTGTTATTATTAGGAAATAATTGTAGATAATTACCTGTCTTCCATTTAGAATCAGATATTTTCATCATCTGTGATGCTGGATATGAAATTTCTACGTCTTTATTGTAGAACATTCTAAAGAATACTTCGATGCCTTCAGGCGTTCCTTTTCTTCTATAAAGATCTAATATATTTCTGACTAGAATTTTAATTGTGGCTTCATTATATGGCAGGTCAGCCATATATTTGTTTTTGAAGTGTACAAGCATGGAATCGAGAGTAGTTGCAATATCACGATATTCAAAAAATCTTCGTGACACATATATCGATTGATTTGTAGTGCTCTCAAGCCACTTATAATATTCTTCTGTAAGAGCTATTAATTCTGCTCCGCTTTCTTGATAGACAGCAGGAAATTGCTGCTTTATAAACAGCGATACATTTTTATCTACGACACCTACCATCTTTAATTACCTTAAGTATAATTTTTCGACGTATCTACTGTAGCAGTTTTTTGTTCTGCCAAATTCATATTGATTACGACATCAGTATCTCTAATGATGAATATTCTGCCTTTCGGTGCCGTAACATCTTGATCCACGGTATTTGCGAATATCTTAATACCGGAACCGTCAAATTTCTGGACCACAAAATCAACAAGTCTTACTTCACCAGTATCATAGTCGACCGTACCTGCATTTGGTTTGATTACCTGTTGATTATTGTCATCGTCTGTTACTATTTGAATGTTACCAAGACCATCATCTTGTATATAAACACATATATCATTTAGATCAAAGGGGCTACTGACAATCGCAGGCTTGTAGCCAGTGAAACCGTTTGTTTCTCTAAATGCGTATGGTCGAATCAATGAGGCATTAAATTGGAATCGAGGATTACCTTTAACATTTAATGCAGGAGCATATTCAATGATGGGCCGTAACTTAATACTTGTACTTTGTATTGCTGTATCGACATTATCGATAGAATTAGACAGTCGAGATATACGAAGTGTCTTATTAAAATCTTCTAGACTATCATCTGAGTATTTACCAATTGCTGTACGGATCAGAGCTTCTAATTCACTAGCAGACTTAGATGTTTGTTTGCCTGTATATGAAATATCAATATAAAGATCTGCATAGACGAACTGTGTTTGGACAAAGATAGGTTCGATAGACAATGGACTACGATCAGAAAGATATTCGATATAAGAGTTCGCCAAGGTCTGAGAAATACTTGTCGTGTCGTCTGTGAGATAGACAGAAATTGCTACCTTACCAAATTGAGGCGGATCTAATTCATCACCACCATACACAGACACAGAAGTGATTTCTGGAAATCTTTGTTTTAAAAGTATCTCATAATCCTTTGTTGTAATGGCTCTTTCTTGAATCTGAATTGACTTCGGAGCATTGAATCTAATTGATTCCAGGCCTTCGCGTTCTTCTCCACCCAAGGATGGAGTTATAGTTTCAACAGAGATGGATGCATTCTCAATAAAATTAGCAGTGAAGTTAGTGATATTATTACCTTCCGCACCAGAACAAATTCTATATCGGACACGAACATCTTCGAATTCTTCTGGCTGTAAACCAAATTCATTGGCACCAAAATATACGGAATACCGATCGTCGAAGTATGGTTCTACATAAAACACTTTGTCTAGAGGCGCAACGCCATAGATGTCTTTGGCATATGTAAAGATATTCTGATTATCTGTCGCTTCTGCGTCAACATATACAACCAATGAATCAGTATCGAGATTATCATTAGAAAGTGCTACCCTGAGAACACCATCTGCATCTACGATGAAGCCTTCCCTCTGGAAGCTCTCTAGCATCTGGCCTTCGAAGATCGTGATCACATCTGTCTGATAAACACCAACAGCTATTCGTTTGGCAATATACGCCTCATCTGTCACAAACGCAAATGAATCTCCCAAGTATGTTGCATTAAAAACAGAATATTCTGGGATGGTGATTGTCTGTGCTATTTCATCTTCCTTTGTGATTGTGACAATCACTTCGGCTCTTGCAGACTTTCTAGACCGAGGTAAATAATTGAGTTCTTTGGCGTGAGAGACAAGGGAATTTTTAAGAGAGGCAGTATCGAGAAACATTTCATTGATTGCCATGTTCGTATAAAAGTTATTCATAAACGTATTATACGATAAGACATCAAGCAACGCACTTAAATTCGAACCTTCGAAATTATAGTCTTTGAACTGCGTCTGTGTTTGAAGGTATGTTTTTAATTGTGTTTTGATACCATCAAAATCTAGTTCCGTTATGGGAGTTTTTACCTCTGCCATTTTATCTAATCCTTTCTAAAATCACATCTAGTGTGATTGGCTGTTGTCTGTTTCGAATATAAAATGTCACTTGGACACTTACGACATTATCATCTATCTGAGAAGATACTGAAATATCAATCAATTCTGCTCTGGGTTCATATACTTCAATTGTTGTTTGTACTTTATTTTTAATTAACTTCAATGTGGCTGGAGACATATTCTCGAACAGCATTTCACGAATACCACCACCAAGAAATGGTTGCATGGGCCGCTCGCCCGGATCTGTCAGCAACAGATTCTTGATTGACTCTTTTACTGCGTCTTCGTCCCTTAACATTACGATATCTTCGGACAGAGGACTTGTAAGCAAATCTTTTCTGAAATCAGAATATAGATTTACCTTCTTTGTCTGTGGCGTAAATAAGTCTATTGCTGTAGGCATTAACTTGGTCTCCGTCTCGCATCGAGATGTATATCACCCGAATCTAAGAATCGCACGTGTTTAAATCCAACTTTATAAGCTAAATTTGTAAATGTCTGTTCATCGTCACCGATTGCTTTGATATCTACAACCTTACCACTCATATGTGTCGATTCCGGTGATGCTTCAATCTTTTTATTATATTGTTGGGTTCGATATCCTGATGTAATTTCGAGCTTAGAACCAAGTTCTTTCGAAAGTCTCACCAGATAGACCTTTACATCAAGATCTATATTTACGTACCCTTCTAGCCCACAATCTTCGTCTGATACCCAATCGCCCGAAATACCTATGGTTCCATCTGTACCTTGTTTTACTGCTTTACAGCTCGGTAGAGACGAATACTCAGCTATTGTTATTCTCTTCACATTTATAGGATCTTCCCCAGTCGGGGTGATTGCCTTACCATTTTCAGGTGTGAATTTTCTCTCTAGCTTTTCAGTTTCCTCTTTCATCGTTTCTTCAGACATTCGAACACCACCACCTTGAATGGCAGAAGATGTATTGATGTTAGAAATAATCTTAAGTCTATTTGCTATATTAGAATATTTATTTGCAAAGTTGTCAAGGGGTCCCTTGATTTGGTTCATCAACGCCTCTATGTTGAAAACAAATGCACAAAAACGAGAAATCAGATAGAATAATTCTTCAATATTAGGATTTTCGAATAGACCAACAGCATAATCGATCAATGCTTTGAATTTATCTGATATTTTCTTCTTATTCTCGTCATTAAAAAATAAACACATTCTTTCTTTTTGCGTCATTATTTTTTTGACAATCTGTTCATTGATAAAGGTAGAGACATCACCGATGACACTTTCGATATTAAAGTTTTCGATTGCACTTCGGATTTCATCAAACGCCTTCATCATACCTTCAATCAACTGTTTTTTAAGCTTTTCGATCAAAGCCTTGACAGTAGCCTTCTGGATTGCCGCTTTAATTATATCATCCAAATCTCGGACCTTGGTCAGAAATTCCAATGCATCTTTAATGAGACCTTCTGCTGTACCTATAAGTGTAAAGAAACCTTGGATTTGTGCAAAGAAGGCCGGCATCTGAGCACACAAACCACCCAAAGAACTTTGTGCGAAAGAACCTTGATAATAAGAATTCAAGTTACCTAATAAACCAGATTGATCTTGTGATGCCTTATTAATACAGTCTATCGGAGTTAGATTATAATCAGTTAGAAATGATGCATATTCTAATGAAGAAATCGGGCCGGAATCAAGTCGTTTGCATAATTCGGGGTATAATACCGGATTACACGAACGAAGGAATGAATTTAGATTTTGCTGACCTTCGTTGAATGTTTCTCCGTATTTCCTTGATGCTATCGAGATAGGGTTCGAATCTGCTTCATCTATTATATTTTGCTCTAATGCATCAGAGAAAGCTTGAATTTGTCTGAAGGTATAATTACCCCTACTGTTAATTGTCGGGCCAGTAGGCGCAGCCAGTTTATTCTGTAGGGTTATATTTGTATCGTCAGCACATATTTCCATCTTTAATCTCCCAACGCAGCAGTAAAGCCTGCCTGATTTCTAGATCCGCAGATCGCACGATCTATAATTGAAGTAGATTTGCCCGGAGGCTCTGGCATTGTAACAGATACAGCATCAAGAGATGGTAAACCTAGGATACTAATACCAGGCACATCGAGTGGAATGAAAGTGGGGACAGCCGGAGATGCTCCCATGCCAATATTCACAATTGATCCATCAAGGTTCGTTATCCCTCCAGCAGAAAGATTCATTGCGGCTCCTGCGGTAGCACTAAAGGCTGCTCCAGCCAATAAATTCATTGCACCACCAACCGAGAAGTCCATCACGCCACCAGTCTTAATTGACATGGCGCCACCTGTATTAATAGAACTAGTACCGCCCACATTGAATGATAAGGTTCCACCTGTGCTTATATTTGTTTTGACACCCGAAAGAACATTGATACCTTGTGTAATGCCTGGGGCATTCAGTGGTGGTGTTCCTATTGGCAAACCAAGTACTGGAGTGAAAGAAGGTATTGCCCCGGTCATGCCTATGAATAGATTGCTACCAGTCATATGGGTATCAATGATAGACGTTATTTTAGTAAATAAACCACTGAATGACTCTACACTATAATAGCCAGTGGTGAAAACCTTGTTCCCTGTGATCTTAATGTCACCGCCGTCTGGGCCAGGAGCACCAGTGAGACTTGGCACACCCGGAGTGAAACCGGAAGCACCAAGAAATAATTCTTTAACAGCTTTCAGAGATGCAGTCGATTTGGCTTCAATCTTGACATCACCACCTCGAGCTTCTAACATCTCGGCGTTCAGATACATTGCAGATCCAACACCAAATTCAGCATTACCTCTGACGATCAATCGATAATCACCTTCGATTTCTTCTGTCTTATTACCCTTAACATACACATGAGCATTGCCACCGATCGTCACGTAGTGGTTACATCCGTCACCTGTTGCCTGGTGATGACTTCCATCTGTCACATCAAAACGATCACCTACCGCCTTCTGAGTAACTGTACCAACAGAATCGATCTGAACAAATGAACCAGATTTATGGTGGATCATAATCCGTTCGCCGTCTGGCGTATCATCCAACTCAATTGAATGATGGGCTGTTTCGATTACTTTATTGTGAGGATACTGGGCATTATATGCTGTTGAGGGTTCAGACCACGTCTCGTGTTTTGATTCCATGTCACTTTCGTCTTTAGTGCCAGCAATCTTTTGGTCTTCCAAGCGCCCTAGTTCTTGACCCAAAACATATGTCTGGTCAATATATTCGCCTCTAGCAAGACGAGACATAGAAGGTTGGCCAACATCTCGGGGCCTCGACCCTTTTGACAATTCATCTCCATTGCGATGAGGTATAACACCCCACCCATTTTTCTCTGGATCTAAGCCATCTTTTAAATACTGACCTGGAATCAGACCCAATACCAATGGAGTCTGAGCGTCACGACCATCCAAAAACATGCCATAGACAAATGAATTTAATGGAGGTGGTGGTTGGCTAAGATCATAAGACCCAGAGGCAACAACAGCCCACGGCAAATCTTGAGTCGGGATTTGTCGATTATTACCATGAACTGAGAATGCACGAACCTTGACCCTTCCTTCAAGTTGAGGATCGTCGTTATTTTCTACCACTCCAATAAAAAAGAGTGGGTCTCTTATTCCAACGCCTCTTTCAACCATACTTGACCATGACCATTCCAGTGGATAATTGAGATCCTACGATGTCGTGCGAAGTCGACAACACAAGATAGTTACCAGATAACTTTTCATTTAATGTTTGATTAGATTCTGCATCAAACGAATTTGCCAACACATTGATAATTGCCCCCGGTTCGATATCTAATCTACCGGATGTTGTGGCTGATAATTGAGTTGCTCTCATATGATGGCTGTGAGATAATCTGTTAGCATAAGATTGAGAATAGTATTGATCTCCCCGTAACACACCTGGGTTTGCATTGGACGCATCACGATAATCTTTAAACACTATAAATCTAGGTGCATTCTCTTCGGTGAAAGTTTCATCCATATATTCTTTGGTATGTATATCATCAGTTATCTTTCTTTTCTTTCCATCTGATGTTGTATAATCACCCAATGCTGTATAGTCATGCAAAATCTCTTTTACTGTTCTCTCTAGCATATTAATTTCTATGGATTTATTTTTGTAGCCACCAGAGCCCATATCCACTGATGCATCAACACGTACGTTATCCGTCATGGTTTGAATCGATGAAATTTGACCTAAAGGATCGTCACCTTCTTTTGTGACATCACTTCCATAAACCATTTTGCTTACCATCCGAGGATTATCTGCACCTCTTTTCATTAAGAACTCATCTGTTACAAAATAATAACCAGTGAGTGTCTCAAAGAACCGATAAGAACTAGAAAGAGAATTTGAACTATAGGCTCTTGCAGATAAAAATGATAACGCCCGTTGCGGTGTATAATTTGGTATAACGGCCTTGATCTGTCCGATTGAAGGTTGTAAGTAAAATGCCCTACCTTGATTTCGCTTTAGTTCATATTTCTTTGTATCAAAAGCAAGAACCTCTTTATTTTCATTTTGATTAGTGCCTTTGGCCGGAGCAATATCACTAAAATATTCTTTGAAAATCTTTTCTACAGCAAATGCTGCCGTTACATTATTAAAGGGCTTGATGACCTTTCTTTTTGCTGCTCTCCATGTGAGCTTTGATAAAAAGTGCAAGACATATTGTGCACCATTAGTATTTGGTAGAGGACTTATATCACTTATTCTAAAAATCTGAGCATCCAATCTTCTGACTGTACCCAAGTCATCTGCCTGAAGTTCTAAACGAAATTCTTCTTCACCTCGCAAGGGGAATTTATCCAATAGGCCTGCTGTATCTTGTACCGTAACAGTTCCTTTCCACGACACAGAATCCACCGATTGACTCAAGTGGACCTCAGTAATCAACGGTAGTATATCTCTAGAATTCTGGTCGAATCGTGTCAATTCGGCTTTCAGAATCCTACAACTTTGAGGATTAAAGTCGCTCATGTACTAAAACTTTCTTTGAACTCTCGGTTTAATTGATCTAGATATTCGTTACTAAAAAGCAAAATTTCTTTTTTATTATTATTGAGATCCGACTCATAATCGTACAAACGATATGGAACCCACTCATCTGGAATGATTCTTTTAATAATAATCTTAGCACCCTTTTCAGTCCGTAAGATTACCCTGTCTTCTTTACGAAGATAAATCGTCTGAAAAGATTCTGGGGTTAAAATAATATCTTCAATGGCCATCTATTAGACTCCTGCAGGTCTATAATAATAAACAATGTTATCTTCGGTATCTTCAGATCGGAGCCAATTAAGAATTTCGTATCCTTCTGCATCAGCAATATCAGCATATTTCTCAATCAGATACTCATGAAGTTGATCTTGACTTTTGGGCCAATCGTGATAGGGGTCAGTAATAGCATTTGCCAAATATACCAACCAAATATAATCTACGGAACCATAATAATATTGAGCTATATCTTCGGGTCTTTCACCTTCTTTTACCGTATATGGCAGATGTAGATAAGGATTGGTCGAAACATCTTTTACGAATTGAGTTCGTCGTGTAATGTCCTTGACACGCCTACCTTGATATTCTATAATAGGAAAATTTTTAAAGTATTTCATTATTCCGCTCCATCCGTGATCCCAATGACTTCATTTGCCTCCGCGCCGTAGTCTTCAGCAGTATGAATTCCGAGTTCGGATATCTCAATACTGATTGTTACCGCAACGGGCTTCCCGCCCTTTAATATAGCCATATCAGTACCACCTGCATAATCAACACCGACCTTTGAGATCATAGAAGGCTTAAATCTTGGATAATAACTTTCATCGATGCCAATTAAAGACACATCGACGATGCTTGGATAATTTAAAAAGACTCTGGGCATACCGGTGACACTCTGGAATGTCGGCAATGCATTTCTCTTAAATAAATTTACGATATTTTTAATCATCACAGAGTCAGCCGGACTTGATGGATATAGTGTCCATTCAAATGCATGTGACTTCAGATCTACACCACCAAAAGCCAGAGTCTCTTTTGGGTTGATTATCTTACCGGTGACAGCATCTATTGTTTTCCCCATCTCACCAGGGATTGGTAAAAATTGTTGTAATGCATATCTTGTTGCGGCCGCTGCTGTTGCATTGTCAATCTTGCCAAGAGATGATAAGGTACTATTGATCATGTCTTGTAACTTACCCATACCTTCAGATGCACCTCCCTTCATACTAGCAAAATCCATGCCGCCAAAGTTTTGAATGCCGGTTGCAAGCTTACCCGCGAAATCGCCACCAGCACCCACCGCATTTTTGATTGAATCACCAATTGTCCCACCACTCGAGTCTCCGAAATTCTTGATTCCTTTTGCGATTGAAGCTACAAAACCACTCTGTTCAAACCCTTCTAATCTTACAGAGATATCATCAGACAACGCGGTAGGAAAGGGCAATTCAATCGAAGAAGTCTTGCTTATCTGTGCACTGTTCGCGTTAGTGATCCCATTTGTCTGGTTGGATTGTAAGTCTTGGGGCGAAGAAAAAGTTTGATAATTTGAATCAAGGTCGTTATAATCATATTGCTTGAAAATGAAAAGAATACCGTGTGGATACGGAGTAGTCGGAAACGAAAGCCTCTCCGATTTCATCTTCTCTTTATTTTCGCGAATTGCGAGCTCTGGCCTTGCTGATCGAGGCATATGAGATTCCTTGGTTTGATATAAATATTAAGGCAATTACATTTTATTTATATCGAAACTGAAAAATGGCATACAAAGGTAAGTTCCGCCCTAAAAATCCCTCGAAATACAAGGGGAATCCTACGGGTATTATTTACAGGTCACTGTGGGAATTAAAATTTTTTCGATTGGTGGATGATCACCCTGATGTCATTTGGTGGCAATCGGAAGAACTTATAGTTCCTTATCGGTCACCAATAGATAAAAAGATTCATCGATATTACCCAGATGTCATCGTGCACATGCGAAAAAGAGATGGTAATATGGGCACGTTGATGATAGAGATTAAACCGGCAGGTCAGACAAGACCTCCAGATATAAAGAAGAAGAATGCAACCCCAACCGGTCGCCTTTCACGAAGATATTTAAATGAGGTAAAAACGTGGGGTGTGAATGATGCTAAATGGAAAGCGGCACGAAGTTACTGTGCCGATCGTGGTTGGGAATTTCAGATCTGGACTGAAAAGGAATTAGGGATTAAATGATTAAGTTATTGTTCATTGCAGTGATGTTGTTACAATCACAGGCAAAGGCCTCGTGTCAGGCGCATGGTGATCATGAATCTATCGATCAATTGTGTGGCACGGATATGCCTATTAACAATACAATTTTTTATGAAAACACATCACAGGAACCAATTGTTTTGTGGCGAGTATATAATACATCATATCCTCAATCAGCCATGGGACGATGGTGGTCTTTAGATGATCCGACAAAGAGTTCCAAGGACGAATATCGCCAGGCAAATGCGATCTGTCCAGAATGGAGTCCCTTAGACGGTATCGCCAAGTGTGAACTCAGACCTGGCGGAGATTTTGTGATAGGTCATACAGACGCAGTAAGATGTAAGACAGTAAATTATCTTGCATCTGATACACTTCAAATATTCTTGGTCAACCCATTGGAAGACCTTTACAATTGTACAGTCTCGGACTGGGAGGATTAATGGCTCAAATATTCGACGAAATATTATTAAAAGGTATTCGTGCGGGACAAGCGCCGGGCAGAACAAAAAAGGCCAGAGAATGGTATCGTGCGCAAGCACAAAAGGTTGGCAAAGGTGAGGCCACACAGTCGAAAATGGAATCTCAATTGACCAAGTCAGGTCGAGCAAAGGGTAGAATTGTATACGGTAATATGTATGCGTTTGCCTATGATCCTAAACATAAAGATACTCTACCATACTATGATAAATTTCCTCTCGTTTTTCCTATAAATAAGGCAAAGGGTGGCTTTCTTGGTATCAATCTACATTATCTACCACCTGCTTTAAGAGCAAAATTAATGGATGCACTTTATTCTGCAACCAATAATAAAAAATACGATGATTCGACAAAATTAAAAATCTCATATGATATATTAAATGGGGCTGCAAAATTTAAAGAGTTTAAACCGACAATAAAGCATTATCTGTCTACACAACTTGCTTCAAGGTTTCTTTTAATTGCTCCTGCTGAATGGGATACCGCATTATTTTTACCAACTGCGAATTTTGTCGGGGCTTCTAAACAGAAAGTGTGGGCCGATTCAAGACGAATCATACGAGGATAATAGATGCCTTTCAATATATCAAATTTCAAGTCTGCATTCGATCGCCACGGTGGTCCGGCAAAGGCATCTCTATTCGAGCTTAGAATATCTCATATACCTAAAAAGAATACATCACAAATTGGTGCTAGAGATTTTTCATTCTTTTGTAAAAGTGCTACAGTTCCTGGCCTTTCGATCTCAACAGCGGAAGATATAAAGGTAGCTCAATTAAAGAAAGCATTTCCTACGACGTTGAATAAAGAACCTTTGAATACAATCTTCATGGTCGATTCAAATCACGAAATACTCACCTTCTTTGTTCAGTGGATGCAAACTGTAGTCAATTTTGGTACCTCCGGCGGAATGTACTCAGACATTGACGACCAATTACCGTTTGAGGTTGGTTATAAGAGTGACTATTCAATGGACATTACTGTTCGTCATTATACAACAGATTCCTTGGAGTTCAAATTCCAAGAAACAAAATTTATTAACGCCTATCCAGTCAGCATGGGCGATTTAGAATTATCGTGGGATGACAATGATTCTTTTCTTACCCTTCCAATTTCCTTTGAGTATGATCGTTTTCAATTATCAAATGAAATAGGTGGCTCGAATACAAGCAGATTAGGACGTGGTTCAGGTCTCTTGGAAACCATAGGAGCAATTGCAGGATTTGCTGATGTCGTGAGGCAAACAGTAAATCAGGGTAGCGGTATAACATCAATTCAGGATGCTGTCAATAGATTGACAAGAGTCCGAAATTCTTTTGATAATATTAGCGACGTCTTCGGAGGCGGCTAACATATAGGAGTACATCATGGCTTTACCAAAAATTGACCTACCGATGATGGAGATGGTTCTACCATCATCAGGCGAAAAAATCAAATACAGACCTTTCACAGTAAAAGAAGAAAAAATCTTATTGGTTGCTCAGGAATCGCAAGATCCAGAACAAGAAATACTAGCAGCCAAACAAGTGGTGAATAATTGTCTCATAGACAAAGACATCAATGAATTGGCTATGTTTGATTTGGAGTTTGTCTTATTGACAATGAGATCCAAATCGATTGACAACAAGCTAGAATTTAGAATAACTGATCCAGATACAAGTGAATCTGTAGAGGTTGAATTAAATCTAGATGAAATGAAATTAGTAGAAGACGCTAATCACACAAATCGAATCAAGGTCAACGACGAATATTTCATAATACTTAAATATCCAAAAATCGATGAGTTCATTAAGATTGTATCATATGAACCTACAGATCCTTTGGTAAATTATTTCATTATGGTTTCTTGTCTCGATAAGCTTGTTTCAGAAGATGAGAGTCACGATTTTGGAGAGTACAGCGAAGAAGAAATCGATGATTTTATGAATAATATGACAGGAAATGTTCTCAAAGGAATTCAAACCTTTTTTGAGACCATGCCCAAACTACGACACGAATTTAATTATACGAACAGTGCGGGTTCAGAGAAAACATTTGTCATTGAGGGTATGCGCACTTTTTTTATCTAATGTTGTGTCACACTAATCTGGCAAATTATTATCAAACTATATTTGCCTTGGCGCAACATCATAAATACTCTATAACTGAGGTAGAAAGTTTGATACCATACGAGAGAGATCTCTACTTTGCAATGCTAGTAAGCTGGTTAGAAGAACAGAAAGAAAAGCAGAAAAAATAAATGGCAGAAAATACATTACCAGGTCGAGGACGCGGTCCTAGTTTAAAGGAACAACGGTCTGAGGCATCCGACGACTCTAGGACCTCAACACAGACGCAGGAAATTGTTGATCGTTTAAAGAAGGATGGGGAGCTTCTTAGGAATAAGGGCAAGAATTCTATTCGATCAGTTAATATAGAATTATCTAAATTTAGTGATGCTTTTAATGCAATTTCTGGTAGCATTCAAAATCAAAGTGGAATCTTGGCTGGCATGCAGGCAACTGCAGAAGATCAAGCTGAAATCGCACAGAAGAAGTCCGACTTCGACGAATTGAGCGAAGGTAAGGAATCTGATACCGCAAGAGAAATCAGGCTGCTACGAGAAAAAGCAGAGCTATTCAATGCCAAGGCAGATTTAAATGATGCGAAAAAACGCGACGGTGGAGGACTAGGTGATATATTAGGTAAACTTGCAAGTGGAGGTTTCTTAAAGACTCTGGGCTTACTTGCTGGAGGTGGCTTCATTGCATATAATCTAGCAAAGGGATTCATTAATAAGATGACCGATGGTGGGTTTGATACATTTGTCAAATCTGTGCAAGATTTTGATTGGACAGGTTTGGGTACCACCATCGTTGAGTTTATGGGCAGCGCGAAGGATGGTTTGGCGAATATGATTACCTTCTTCGACGATCCACTCAAGATTCTTGCAGGTCTCACTGGAGCAGCAGTCGGTGCAAAACTCCTCACATCAATCGGAACCTCAATTGCAGCAAAAGCAATTGGCCAATTAGTGATGGGATCACCCGGAGCAATGTCTGGTGCTGGTGGTAAGGGCATGGGAAAGGCAATGATGGGTGCTCTTGGTGCCGCCGGTCTGATATACGCACAAGATATTGCTGATTTTATTGTCGGGGAGGCAAAAAATTCTGATGTAACAAAAATAGATATCAAAAATGCAGCTACTACAGTAGGTATATCAGTAGCAAGTGGTGCAACAATTGGAGCTATGTTTGGCCCCAAAGGCATGTTGGCCGGTGCTATTTTAGGTGGTGCTTACGGTCTTGGTCTAGGACTTGTGGATTATGTAAAAGAAAATCTCTTGGATATGGGGAAAACGTCAAAGGAAGGCAAACAGGCAATCCAGAAACTAAGAGCTCGAAAAGAGATGGTCGAAGCGATGGGTCAAGAGAAGTTTGATGCATGGGCTGCCGGCAACGAAGACATGAATGAAGAGTTGCTCTTACAACAAGCTTTTGAAGCTCAAGAAGATATAAGAGCAAAATTAGAAGAAGCAAAGAAAAAGAAGGCCAACGTTAAGACTACAGATCTCGTCAGTATCAACAGGTATACGGGGGAAAGAACATACAGAGCGCGCAATCAAGACTCTATATTAAGAGACCTCGAACGAGCCGACGAAGAAATACAGAGATACCAAGATCAATTAATGACATTGGATTCTGCATTGCAAACAACAGGATATGATCCGACGGCGCTAATCCCGAAAGTTGAAGCGATCCCGTTTGATCAAAGTGGTCCTGAAATGGCCCCGGGCAAAATCGTTGAAACCGAAGAGGAAATGTCACCTGAGCTTAAAGCATATTTGGACCGAAATGACATATCAAAACCCATTGCCGGCCCTTCTCCCATCGCGATGGCTCCAATAATGGCTCCAATATCAATTAATTATGTGTCTGGTGCACCAGTAAATAATGTACTGAATCAAAATGTACAAGGTGGATCAAGCGTCGCCTCTATGACATCTATGAGTTTAGGTGGTGGTAGTGGTGGACAAGATGTATTTGGAGCTGTAAGTTAAAAAAAAGGAGCCCTATTCGGACTCCTTTCGTTTTAGTTCTTCTCTTTTTCTGAAAGATTCACCAAGATTATGGTCGTACATTTCGATGAAATTCATCCATTTCAGACCTTCTTTGAAATCTGCCCAGAGTTGAGAAAAGAAATCACGCAACCTCTGCATCTTTAACCTCAGACCTAACCGCAAAGCGATCGGCTACTTCTTCTAGATAAGCGATTACAGATTCAGGTGATGTTACACTATAAGGATCATCTTCACAAAGATCTATCTTGCCAGGTTCTTCGAATCCTTGTTCGATAACACTATCGGTAACTACCATAGCATATCGCCAAGATCGGTGACCAAAGCCAAGATTATCTTTATCTACCAACATGCCAAGTGCTTTCGTAAACTTACCAGAACCATCGGGAATCATCTTGATGTTTTCCACCCCTTGAGCCTTAGCCCAAGCATTCATCACAAATGCATCATTGACTGATACACAATAAACATCATCCACATGAAGAGACTTAATGCATTCATAAGCTTCTTCAAAGCCAGGTACTTGGTATGTTGAACACGTAGGTGTGAATGCCCCAGGCAAGCTGAAAACAACCACGCGCTTATTCTCGAATAAATCATCAGTGGTTTTGTCTTCCCAACGATAGGGATTGTCACCGCCGATTGATTCATCGCGAACTCGTGTTTTAAAGACTACCTGAGGTAGTAGTCGTCCTTGTAGTTCCATTATATAGTTCTCCTATCAATCGACCAAAAGTTCTCTTGTGGAACCGATGGCTATTTTCTTGGGTCTTTTCTCTTCTGGAATAATTCGTTCCAATTGAATAGTTAAAAGACCATTGACATACTCGGCTCCTTGCACTTCAATATCATCAGCTAGAGTGAATGAACGAGTAAATTTCTTTCTTGAAATACCGCGATGAAGATATTCGCCAGTAACATTATCATCGCTAGATTCATCCCACGCGGATTTGACAGTCAAGGTATTTTCTTTGTGCTCGATGTCAATATCTTCTTGGTTGAGTCCGGCGAGAGCAATGTCGATGTAGAACTTCTCGTCATCCCTGCGGATATTGTATGGGGGGAATCCTTGGTTATTTGGATGCTGGTGCGACTGCTCCAACAACCGATCGAACATGCGATCGAAACCAACGGAATAGGGGGTTAACGTATTAAGGTTAAATCGTGTCATTGTGCTATCTCCTTTTAAGCAAGACATTTAGTTTTGTGTAGGTAAAACCCTACGGTTCAATGGGACCCTTTCGGCATCCCACGGAATTTATTTATATCAGTTTGTACTGCCTAGACCACCGTCACGATCAGTTTTTTGTTCGGGTTTTGTCTTTGTTTCTGATATAGAATACTTCAGAGTCTTCTGTAGCATTCCTTGAGCGATTCTCTCCCCGTTCTTTAATAACACCAATGTATCAGATACATTATGAAGAACGACGAATAGCGGATCGACATAGTCGCTATCAATGATACCAGTGCTATTCGCTAGTGTCAACCCTTTCTTTAGAGCGACAGATGAACGAACATACATTTTAAGGACATGATCCTTCGGAATGTCGAATATCAATCCAGTGGGGATCAATACTCGTTGTTCTGGTGGAATCTTGATGGCATGGACACCATCGACCCTTTCTTTTGCTACAATCGGTGCTTCTTTATTCCAAGCATTATAACTCTTCAGAAATTCCATAGGAGCAAAACATGCCTTGAGATCAAAGCATGCAGACCCTTCGGTTGCAAATTCTGGGAGTTCAGCTAACTCTGTGTGTTTAAAGACTTTCATATTCATAACCTCATATTATAACATAAGCCGAATGGCTTGTCAACAATTATTTTTTACCAATATTATACTTTACTGTCAAATCCCAATCATTTTTGTCTTTAAATGATATAATCTTAATCTGGTTTAAAGGAGCAATAGGGTCAGAGGCTTTTTCTTTTTCTAATACCTTGATCAGTTCCCATTCTTCTAAAAGATTAACGATTGTGTTCCGGCGGGCCACATCTTCTTCGGTCAACGTATTGTGCTTTCCGTCGAGGATGAATAATTCTTTAAAATGTAAAATTGAATATCTGCCTTTCTTATGCAGAATATGACAGGACTGATACAGTTTCTTTTCCTTGCGTGAAGAAATGCCTATCCTTGTGAGTGTCTCTCTTACTTTTAAGAAGTTGTCTTGATTCGGCAATTCGATTTCAATGCCGACACCTTTAAATAAATTCTCTACAGACTCCATACTGCAAAATCACCTTATTATTATATTATCGTGGAAATTAAAAAGTCATTGATTGTATTTAGGAGTTATCAATTTCCACCCTTCTCTAGTCTAGAGTGCACCGTTAACATATCGGTTTTAGACAGGGCTTTAAGGTAAAGCTTTGCAATAGACCTCGAACACTGATAGACTTGCTGGATAGCATCAAGATCTACGTCCTGTTCTGGTTTGTGCCATTTAGAGAATCTTTTCCTTTTTCTGAGAACAGCACGATAATAATCAAACTGCGCCGCAGCAAATAAATGGTGTCTCTGATTCATTTCATTTACATGTAGGATAGAGTCGTCAAAGAAAGAGAGCCCTCGATTCACGATAAAGGGCAGATACTCTTTCTCCGTCATAGCAGGATTATCAGATTCTCTTATAAGATCTTTCTTGCTATCAGAAACAGCTGAGATGAAATCAAACGGACTTAGGTCTTTCACCATGAACCTCCTCTATATCTTTTAAGATCTTATCGAACACATCGGCACAATTGCCACAAACCTTGACCTTATGTTTGCCTTCCATCGTGTTCATGGTAATCTCGTAAAGATCAGATTTCACCTTAATACTTTTTCCACAATTAAAACATTTCCTTGAGATAAACATTATTAATTCCCTATTTAAACTCCGATTCGATCATAATCTCTGTCAAGAAAGCAACCATGTTAATCTCTTGATCAGCAACGAAATTAGCCTTGTACATATAATCTGCAAGTGTAACCACCAACCCAGGCATGGATTTGAAATCTATCTTCTCATTGGCAGTATCATAGATTCTACGAAACAATTCATTCATGTCTTGATCTGAGTTTCTAGCCACCCATTTTCGCATCTCGGTAAAGTTTTTCTGTTTAAGCAGATTGAAAAGTTCATCTACCGATTCTTGTTTCAGATTGACAAAGATGCCTTCATCGATGGCGCCAGATCCAGCATAGGATTGGAGTTCGGTGAGCACACGTCGGAAGTCGGGGAAATATTTTTCGATGACTTTGGCCACAACTTTCTTTTCGTATTTCACACCTTCCATATCAAGAATAGTGGTAACACGCTTGAAGAAGCACATAGCCAATTGAGGCCTTTCTTCTGGATTGATAGAGAAGTCTACCTCAGAGAGTCGCGACCGGAGGGGTTCAATAATTCTATTCTTGAAATTACAGGTGAAGATAAAGCCACAATTGGACGAATATTCTTCTATGAAGTTTCGAAGAGCAGGTTGAACAGATGTGGCATTCAGATAATCTGCCTCATCGAATATTACATATTTACGGCCACCAGTGAGAGACACGGCAGAAGCAAACGTAGAGATGTCATACCGAATAGAATCGATATTCACATTTAAAGAACCATTTTTTACAATATAGTCACAACCTAGTTCATCGAGCATTGCCTTTGCGATAGTAGTCTTACCAACGCCAGGTGTACCAGTTAAAAGTAGATTGGGTATTGTGCCATCTTCAACGAACTTCTTGAATGAGGCTTTTGTCTTTTCAGGTAGGATGGTGTCATCAATTTTTTGTGGACGATATTTTTCCACGTACAGCACTTCATTGGATTTAAAATCCATAGCATAATCACCTTAATCATAATATAAAAAAACATAATAACACACTTGACGGTCAATGTCAAGAAAAACATGGGGGCACGAGGCCCCCACCAATAGGTAATCTTAGTTGACTACCAAATTTGCAAGTTCACCCTGAGGTTGCTCAGAGATCTGTACTTCCTCATTTGCAGCCTGTTGTGCTTGTTGATCCTGCTGAGGAGAATTCTGCTGGAGATATGTTTCAAACTTATCTCGGAGCATACCTACGCCTCGAAGTTCATTACCCTGAAAGGCACCACGACGTGAAACCACATCGATTACTTGTAGAGCAGTGGCAATATCATTCAAAGTGATTGATACTTGCTCTTGTTCTTGCTGTTGTTGTTCACTCATAATTTATATTCCTTTGTTATAAGTCGACTTAGAATCAATAGCCACAAAATATGTGGCCGTTTTACCCTTAAATTGTGAAATTCCCTTGGAGCACAAAACAACTTCATAATCTTGGGGCAGGAGTTTTAGATTATCAGTTTTAATGACGATCTCGAACTCATCGGCAGTTTCACCAATTTCAATGCCGTAATCATCGGCACCTTTATTGGAACTGTCGATTGCTTTGAGGTAACACTTTCCGTCGGTACCAACGAAAGCAACCTCACTGAATTGGAGGACCCCGGCTGCCTTTACAACAGACTGAAGATCATCCCATCCAACATTCACTTTGACATCTTCAGAAGGAATTGTGATTTCCTTTGATGGTGGTACGTGAATCATTGAGATATCTGCGAAGACATATTTTGTCTTACGCTTTCCCTCTGAGATAGTAAAATATTTATCATGAAATTTTACATCGGGTTCATTATATAGACTCAAAATCGAAATGAATCGAGATAAGTCGTAAATACAAGCCTCTGACGGGATTTCATCATCAATATTAGCCTTGGCGATCAAGGTCTTCTCAGGGGTAATAGTTCTTAATTCTTGACCAGGTTGTAGCAAGATAGACTTGTTGATGGTCGAAAAAGACTTTAACACCGAGAGAGTATTTTCACTGAATTTCATTATATAAAAGCTCCAATTTATTTACGGTTTTGTTTAAACTTTGAGGGTTTACGATAATTCTTTTTGGATGAAGAAGAATCAGCAGTAGCAGTAAGTCTTAGCTTAGACATCTTGCCAAGATCTGCCTTATACAGGTGACTACCAACGTGAGTTAATTTCATCCAAGGACACATCCAAATTTTCATGCCGATGTCTCGAGTCTTTCGACAGAAGTAATAATCTTCAGATAGGTATCGTCTGCTTTCTGGATCGATCATACAATCAAAGAATGCAGTGATTTCATTAGTCCCATCAAAATTTTCTGTTCGAGCATGGTCAGGTCGATATCGTTGTTCTGGATATGCCTCGGCCCATCTTTCAAACGTGTCTCTAGGTATCAACATAAACCCAGTACCCGATTCACCAACCTGAACTGGTTGACCCATTTTAGGATCTGGTGTATCAACAATGTTGAAAACATAATCGGCAGAATATTCTTCTAGTTCCCAAGGATTCACATCACCCATGCCCATCTTTGCTGCAATATTAATTTTTTCCCAAGCGATAGTCTTTTTGGGATAAGGAGCGCAGATGACGTTTACATCTTTTTCGTTCTTGGTTTGAATACCGATCATGGCCAAGACATCTCTTGGGTCAAAGCCAATGTCCGAATCTATGAACAATAAATGAGTACAGTCAGATCGCAAGAATTCATCTACGATATAATTCCTTGCTCTTTGTACTAAACTTTCGTTGAATAAGAAATACTGCCGTAGATAGATATTATTAGCACCACAGATCGTAGAAAGATCTGCTACGGATTTTGTGTAGAGACCATGACAGTTCCCACCGTACATTGGAGTACCAAGAAAGATTCTTGTCTTTTGCAAATCTTCTCCGGTGATTGATGTCTTTGTTGGATCTATCATATTATTCCTTAGAAGTATTTGTTGAGCATTGCAATTTTATCATGCCATTCTGCCATAGAGGCCAATTCCTTTTCAATCGTCTCGACCAAATCAGAGTGTTCTGCAACACCAACTGGATTTCTCAAAAACAATTCTACATTCATTCTGTGTTTCTCAATCTGGCCTCGAAAGTAATCGGTTGCAGATTCTATAATTTCTTCTCGCATATCCATCTTTATAACTCCATAATTATAACAGACTTTGGGTCACTTGTCAACCCCTCTCATCGTTTTGTTAATATTAACTGCACTTTCTAGTAAATTAAGGACATAATCGTCACCCAATTCTTTAGAATAGTTCACAAAGGCAGAAGTGTCCTTTGGAAAGCAGTTACCTCCGAAGCCTCGTTGTCCGTCTGGGCCTGGCACTTTCATATGGCTGGATCCCATACGAGGCTCTTGTGCCAGAATATCGGTAAAGGTATTCCAAGAATCGGTCGTGCCAGAATTCTCAAATACATTATTAATCTCATTGAAGAATGTTACTTTCATAGCAAGAAAGGAATTAATAGTATATTTCAACATACTGGCTGTGACTGCATCTACCTTATACGTTGCACATAATCGAACGTTACTGTAATTATTGTATGCGCGTTCTACGACTGTGCAATCTTCGAACTTTCCACCAAGAATTTGGAAGGGCGGATTTACGAAATCATTTCTGGCGTTAGCCTCTGTCAAGAACTCTGGGTTATAGACAATCTTAAGGCCTTGGAATTTAGCCAACATCGCCTTGATATTACCAGGCTGTACCGTACTCTTTAACACGACAATACCTTTATATCGGAGTCGAGCTAATTCAGCAAATACAGATTCGATTATCGAATTATCTTGATTACCATCAGCGTCGGGTGGTGTTGGAACGCAGACAAATGTGAGTTGTGGATTGAACATGATCAAATCATCATAGTCGAACTCGTCGAGTCTAGGATCGATGATCAGTTGTTTTGTGTAGTCGTTCTCGAAGCCAAAAGACACGGAACTCCCAACGAAACCGTACCCGATGACCCCGATTCTTAATGCGTTAGTCATGATGTTTGCTTGCTCTCTTGTTAATGCGGTCATAGTACCTCCCATAATATTGTATATTTTTATTTAGTCCAAAAACTCAACACGGTCAATGAATTGTAACCGCATCACGTCAGCCATGATGTCATAGGCACTATCGTGAGCTTTAAAATTACTTTCCCAATTACTATCGGGAACCTCAAAGCCATTTTTTCTAGGGAAATTGAGTTTTGCATCGATCCAGGTTCTGGTGTCCCTCAGTTTATAATGAGGAAGGTATTCGTGAACCGTATTCAATTTGCCGGCAGCTTCGAAGAGTCGCCATAGGATAAGAGGATCAAAAGAATTAGAACGAGACCACCAGCAAGAGATCTTACCATGAGGTCGGATATATTCTAGGAACTCATCACAGAATTCTCTAACGGTCAAATCAGCCGGAGATGGCTTGATGTTTCTTCTGACTTCTTTGGGTAGGGTCATCCACCACTCTAATGTGCTTTCTTCAATGCCGAAGTTATGATCTTCTACCTGATGCTTTACATTGAGTTTGAATTTTTTACATTCACCAACATCGGCGAATGAATAGGGGGTATTGGATTGGAATCTGTCCCAGTCGAAAACCAGAGCAGACATATCAACGACAGCACATGAGTTCATGTCAGTGCCCATCGTTTCGAAATCAATAATTACGTGTTTTTTAGTCATAATATAATACCGCGTCAATGAAACTATTTATATAGCTTCTGTTTTTAAGTGGTGGCGAATTCTCGTTTCGTGATATATTCTACCAAATCGTGTCTTGGTTCCCACCCAAGTTCCCTTATCTTATCCGTAATCACGGGTGCAGACATACGGTTACCTCTTGCTCCTGGTCCCATTTCGAAATCAGCATCGAAAAGTATCGCCACATCGATAATAGAATAAGCATCTGGATGTCCTATCCCGTACTCATCGCCATGTCCCTGCTCTCCGATAAGCATCAATCCATCGACAATATCATCAATGTGGGTAAAGTTTCTTTCTTGTGTACCAGGTGACGTGATTGTCAACGTCTCGCCCTTGGCTTTCTTCTCAGCAAATTTTGCAATCAAAGTAGCATATTTGCCCTGTGAGATTTCACCCGGGCCATACACATTGTAAAAATAAGAAATAGCATAGTCCAGACCATACCATTCACCAAATTTCTTTACGAGTTCTGTATTCTGGGCCTTTGAGAATGCATATGGACTCATTACATAACCTGGAGTCTGATCTGCAAACTTTGTACTAGAACCAGCATACACTACCTTTGCTTCCCATTTCAAAGCAAGTTTTAGAATATTGTAGGTTCCATTTGTATTGAACTCATGGACAAGATCGACATCATCGAAGCTCTGTTCCACTCTAGAATATTCACCCAGATGATATACCAGAGTAGGTCTTATTTTGAAAGTCCATTCTTGCAATTCAGCTGTAGATTTCTGAAAGTACGTGACGTTAGGCAAATCGACATGACTATCCCAAGAACCAGTGAAATAGTTATCCACTGATATAATTGTATTTTCTGGATTTTCTGCAAGTCTTTTAACCAGGTTACTGCCAACAAATCCAGCACCACCTGTGACCAAAATTACATTATGCATGTATCGAAGTTCTCCCTGTTGGAAATACGTCGGCCTCGAACAATGGATCTGGATATTGATCATCGGTACCATAGTTACGCATGAGACTCATCCCATAATTATTTGTTTTATTGTGGATAGGAACATTCTTTTTCAAAATCAAAGCATTCTGTCGAGCTGGTTGACCAGTATGTTTATTGACAATTGCATTCAGATCAACATGATGGTGAACACGACCATATCGTTCTACCAACGTCACACAGTCTGGATGCATTTCTTTTAGCATTTTTGACTTATTGTAGGCAGGGTCTTCTCCACTTTCATCCTTCTTATAATCTTTGTAGACCTCAGTGGTATTACCGCCTTTCACAGTTCCAGTTCTCATTTTGCCTTGATAGAAAGCATAGAACAACATTGTTGTCCAGCCTTCTTTAAGAGCACGGATTGAGATATCCACATCTTCATTAAACTTGCCACGCCATCGACCGGGGAAACTATTGTCGATAAGGATACATGACATCAATCTAGTATTTAGTATGAACGGCTGATAGGCACACTGATTAATCACGAAGAATTTATAATGAGGGCCTGCAAGAGCAACATTCTCAAATCGATCAGTGAAATCTTCCACGGCTCTAAACATACCCGAGCCCTTTTCGATAACATATCTTTTATTGTTATGAAGGCGACCGAAATCAACAATGTTGTCGTCCATCATCCAATGCTTGTCAAAGCCCAGGGCGAGGGAGTGTTCCCACATCCAATTACGTGCAGGCCCAGAGCCCTTCCCATGATTGCTGAATGGCAATTCAAGAACGGTACCAAACTCTGGGTTTGTCACGGCCTGATAGTTGTCGAATTCTTGAGGCTCAACACAGATATAATATTGGATGCCCATGCGTTCAAGAGCCTTTGCTGTATATCTGCTCTCCCACCGACCCTTCGACAAAATGTAAATTGGGTATCGCGTATGGGTTTCTTCATCGACCCACTTATTAAACAGATTCACTTCACGATCCTTATTAGGATATTGCAGAATGTGAGTCTTGTCTGTCAGCTTGTAATCAAATCGCTCACCAAAATGCTCACGATCTTCACGTGTTTTGAAATGAACTCGCAATTGCTTGAATGGGTCTTGTTTGGGTTGGGTAAAAGCAGGAGCGCCGGCTGCATACCATTGTATAAATTGGTTTCTCCACTCTTGTTGGAGCTCTTCATGAGTGTGTACGGGTTGAAACATTAATCCTCCAGAAATCCCAATAGGCCAGTATCAGTTCGGCCTGCCTTATAGACAAATTTATTTAGTTTAGGCATAGGTTTCTCATCAGCCTTGAGCATGAACTCGACATAATCTTCCTCAGTAGGGAAATTCATTGTGATAGTCTGCCATGACTCAGGAAACTCTTTGTTAACTTTTGCTGGTGCTACTTTGAGATCCTTGTCGGATTCCTCACCGAGAAACTCATCAAGGTTACTGATGATGTTTTCTTCAGCGGTATAATCCAACATTGTCTCATAGTCTAGCGATGTATCTTTTACTTTCATTATTGCCTCACTGGTGACCATTATACCATTATTTAGTCTACTTGTCAAGAACTTTTTCTGATAGGATAACAACTTGGGTGGTTCGGTCCTTAGCAGTTTTAGCAATTTTCGTGCCGAACCACCCATGTTGACTCACAAGGAAATCATTTGTCGTTGCGACGTCCATCAGTCACAAGATATGTCATCTGGTCATTATCATTAACTATGCCACCTTCGAGGCACTTACCACACTGAGATCCTACTTTTTCTAGTAGAAAATGGTTTTCGGCTAGCATTTTCTCAGTGATTGCGTTGCAGACACAAACGTACATTAGTGTCTGATTTCAATTGAAGGCTTAAATTTTGAGATGATCTCATCAGCTTCTGCAGCTTTGTCTCGAGCAACTAGTACCTTCTTGAGACGATCGATCATCCAAGAATCAGCAAGGCCTTTATGATAGGCATTAGAATCATCAGACATTGTGAAAAACCAGTCATGAAATTTGCAAAGCTTTGTCAAATGTTCAATGATATCTTCCGTAGGGGTATTGTCAGTAATGTCCATCATTAAACTCCTGTAAAAAGTAAGCCGTATCCAAACAGACCACCAAGAATTGCACCCATAATCATACAGGCAATAATCTCGCCAAAAGCTGAAGGCTTCTTAGTGTTCTTCGGAATTGTAAAGTCTTTTTTAGCGTAATCTCTCATTATACCAATTCCTCTTCGTCAGTCACAAATGCGTAGGCAGGGTTCTTGAACTCACGGTCAAACATACCAATCTCGTCAAACCCGTACAAAACATATCCATCCATAGGATTAGTACCTTTTTCATAACAGACCAAGTCAGCATCATCAGGAACAAACCCCTTGAAAGTGTTGATATTGTCAACCAAGATTATGTTTGTGTTTTCCATCTCTAAGTCCTTTTCTTTAATTTATGTGTCTATTATAGGCCATAGCTGACATTTTGTCAACACTTTTTTGTAAAAAAAACAACTTTTTTTAGAACATTTTGGAATAAGGAACCGATATTACGAGAAAAAGTCTTCTAAAATTTATGTGTCTATTATACGTCATTTTGGGCCAAATGTCAACACTTTTTACACTTTTTCGTACATAAAAGTGTAGAATTTTTACACTTTTGTGGACATAGGAATGTCAAGTATTCCTTTGTTTTTGTCGATGGTATTCTTAGCTAGATCCTTTGCAACTTGAACCATCATATCATCACCCTGTTCAAGGGCACGAATAAGGAACGAGAGGATTGTAGTGGTACTAGCCAATTCACCTCGTATGGCCGATGTCTCGGCAGAAAAATCTATGTACATTTCATCCATTACCATTATGCTGCAACTCCTCGAACAGATAAAAACTCATCAATTTCTTCGTCACTCATACCAACACTGAGACAAGCACAGATAGCATCATCGATCTGCCCATCTTCAACCAGATGACTAGCATGAATCAACTGTTCACTAACTTCACCTTCCATATACCATGGGTTCATTATACTGCCTCCTTGTATTTGACTTCAGACTCTTCCGCTTCGATTAAATTGAGAACAAAATCCAATGCGTCGAGATAACCTTCATCATATGAATTCAGCCGGTCCGGCCGCAGCATCTCTCTCTTGGTTAACTGCATTAACTCAATTTTTTCATTAAGAACAAACTTGATGTGTTCTGTAATAATCATTTACACGGTCCTCACAATGTAAGCGGGTTTGGCTGGATCTGACCTCAAAGACAAATCTTTGACTTCACAGGCTGCCTCAAATTCGGCAAAACCTTCAGCCATCCTAGGGTTACATAAAGACTCATCATCTTTCAATGCAGTCCATAAAGTCTCAGGCAAAACCTGATGACGTGCTGCCCGTCGATCAGCAACATAGTCGGCATAGGTATCAAAAGAGGCAGCGGTTCCTGTTGTTGTTTTCATCATGTCTTTGTTTCCTTGATTTGAGAGTATATTATAGGTCATTTTCGGGTATTTGTCAACACATTTTTTAGAACATTTTGGAATAAGGATATAACTTTTTGTTCTATGCAGCGTCTTCAAATCCTGCAAAAACCTTTCTAGACTTGCCCCCTCCCATTAGAAAGTTTGCGTTGAGATATGCCTTCTCACCTTCGAACCGAGCAAAGTAAGGGTCCAACTCAACCAACACCCAATCACTGAGAGTCTTCTTACAAGCAGTGTTTTTGCGAGTGTCGATTCGGGTGATCGTGCCTTCAAGATATCCAGCAGCAGATTTCCAGCCAATAGACTCACCGGTTACTGCGATGGTGAAGGGAGTGTAGTTGATTGTTCTCATGGGGGTCTCTCCGGTTTCTTTAATTTATGTGTCTATTATAACGCATTTCGGAGAGTTTGTCAACATTTTTCTGCTATTATTTCATCTTTTTTTAGAACATTTTGGAATAAGGGGGGTCGTTTACGAGAAGAAATCTTCTAAAGTATTGACCTTTTCGGCAGACCAACCCACAGCTTCGAGGATCTGGTCTATCGGTTTGAGAAAAACCTTGTCGAATTGAGTATCGTAGTCGATGTAAGGGCCGAGAGCAAACTCCTGTGGTAGCTGTCGTGGGAACGAGATCATGTTCTCTCGTAGAGGGTTGGGAACCTTCAGATACACATACTTGATCTTGTCGCCAGATATGACCTTTTCGTACTTCTTTGAGAGTCCCTTCTGTTTTAGGAAGTCGTTGTAGAGAATACAACCACGAACATGCATCGGGGTCCCTTTCTTATACAATGAGTGACCACCTCGTTCAACAAACTTGTCGATGTTGTCTGTGCCAGAATTCTTGGCAATTTCTTCAATCGGCAGATTCCTGAATTCTTCTCGGAAGTCTTGAATGAACACCTGAGTCTCAGTTTCGGTGCCTTGCATGATGACTTTGAAAACCTCTTTCATCTTGTCGCGACAGACTTCTGGGGTAGACGATCGGACAGATTCTAGGCCTGTGACTGAGATCTTGGGGTTTTCGTAATGGACACCTTCACTGTTCAAGGTGTTCAGTATGTATCGTTTCTTGGCAACGAACAGACCACGGTCGTTGATCTTCTCTCGTTTCATCGACATTGCCTGCCGATATGCACCTAGGTCGTCTGCCAATTTCTGGTACGCATCTTCGATCACTTGTTCAATTTTTGTTGAGCAGATCTTGTCTAGGAACTCTTCACCTTTGATTCGATCAATATCAGTGGTGCCAAACACCTCTAAAATAACCGGTGCAAAATTGACATAGATTGAATCGGTATCAATATAGATGATATAATCCTCGTCTTCAGTCTTGAGCAATTTGTTCAAATAGGCATTCACAGCCTGTTCAGCATATCGGATAGACAATTGACCAGAGGTGGTAATCGATTCTGCCATCTCATTAATATAGTATGCAAAGTAGACATTGGCAGTAGCACCGTAGAGGCTGTTCATAGAGATCTTGATAGCCATCTGGGAGTTGTGTAACTGATTTGCCTCTTGCTTGAGTTTCTGTCGTTTCACCAGATCGGTCTCGATCTCGAGTTTCTTTTCAACCTCAATCATCGTACGCTTTATTTCAGATCGGTTCTTGTAGTATTCATCAATGATCTCGGGAATCATACCTAGTTTATCATTTCTAAAGCAAACACCATTCGCCGTGACCGAGACAGATTTGTCATCGTTCTTATAGTCACCAGCAAGAACCATGTCCTGAGTCACATATTCCCTACGATCGGCAAGATAGGTCTCGGGTGACATATTGTACTGCATCATCAAGTGTGGATATAGGCTGTTGAGGTCAAAAGATACGACCCAAGGGTGGAGTCCCACTTTGGGATCTTTTACATAACCACCAACCAGTTCACCACGGACACCCTGTCCGGTTTTGATGGGTGGAGCAATCTTCTTGTTCATCAACCTACGATACAGGATTGTTTCCCATATGCCCACAGTCCCGAATGCTTCGACATAGTTCACACCACCAGCATAAGCCATGGTCATCACGAGAGCCAGAAGAGCAGTCTCATCCTCCAGCCTTTCGATCAGTCGAGTGTCTTGGATATTGTAGTCGAGGTATAATTGGGGATTCTGTTCATATAGGGCAGTAAGAGAGCCGTATTCTGAATAGTCAAGTTTCCTATCGCCTAGAATTACATGAGCAATATGATCTAATTTAAAAGACTCTTGAGGTCCGTACTTGTAACCGAACTTCTTGAACGCATCCATGTAGTCAATGACAGATACGCCAGAGATATGATAGGTAGATTGATCTTTATCGAATATCTTTCTAGATTTCTTGCTGATGTGCTTCCAAGGCGAGAGTTGTTTTGCCAAATCCTCACCACAGGTGTTGAGAATCCGAGTCACAATGTACATGATGTCGAAATATTCGACGTTCCAGCCGGTGACGATATCTGGGTAGTCTTGTTTCCAGAGTTCTACGAATCTACGAAGCAGCTGCTGTTCTGTATCGAATTTGATGAAGTTGATATTCTCTGGGTCGATATCAGTAACAGTGGCATACTTGTCGTAGTCTTTCCGACCGAGAAGCCAGTAGGTATCTGATTTGGATGATTTGTACGAGATTGAAGTGATTTCATTAGAAGCCAGTTCGATGTCAGCAAATCCATCACTGATGTCGACCTCAATATCAAAAGACACGATGTTGATGTCCTCGATATTGAACTTGATATCATTCGGAAACAGATCATGAATTATCGCAGACTGGAACTTGGTATTTCCACAGATCTCAATACCACCGACATCTTTATACTGCTCGATAAAATCTTTGGCTTCTTTCATCGAATCAAACTTCATCGGATGCAGAGGCTTTTCTGTCAGCAGAGATGTGTGGGTTTCACCACCCTTCTTGTTCGGAGCTGTGATATAGAGAGTGGGTTTGTATGGGATCTTGTGGGCCACACGTTTGCCATCCTTGTAACCACGATATAGGATGTTGTTGCCGAATCTCTCAACGCTAGTATAGAATTGCATTCACTTCTCCATTTTGGATGACCATCTTATCACATAAGTGATCAGTTGTCAACCTATTTTTGATCATGCAACCTCACTGAAATTTCCGACCTTCTTGAACCGAATATGGTTAGCAAATTTCTCTGCAAATTGATCACCACGGTGACTGATCACAAAGATGTTGTCGTTGGCATTCAAGTTGTGTAGGGTCTCAATCAATGATTCGATTCCCAACCCATCGAGAGCTCCATCTAATGTTTCATCGAGTACCAGCAGATTGGTCGATACAGAGTTCCTGAGTTTGGCTACAGACCTCCAAGCCAACATGATGGATAAAGATATTCTCAATTTTTCACCCTCTGAGAACGACCCATACGAGAAGGAATCACGGAACCTAGACCGAATAACCTCATTGAAGTTCTCATCGAGATGGAAATCTACAAACAGCTCGAAAGCAGATAGATATTTATTGATCAGTTTGTTCATCACAGGAATGTACTGCCGGATAATTCTTGTCTTGATGCCACCATCTTTGAGAATGGTCGATACCACATTCAAGGTAGATTGATCCTCGAATAAGTCCTCGCGTTCTTTCTGGAGTGTACAGAATTGCTTCTTGAGTTTTTTGAGTCCAGTCTTATCAACCTTTTCTACTTCTTGTTCAGCAGATTCTAGTTCTGCCTTATATGACTGAAGGGCATTTTTAGAAATCCGAATCTCACCACGCTGTTCACTGATGTCAAGATTTTTTGATTTGATTTCATCTTCTACCTCTGAGATCTTATCACTTCTGGTTTTGTATTCATCAATCTTGACTTGAAGTTCGGCGATTCCTTTCTCAAGCTCTAGAGCCTTTGTTTCTTTTTCGTAGGTAGTTCTTGTCTTAAACTCATGATCTATTCCTTGCTTACACGTAGGACAATTATCATTATCGTGATAGAACAATATTTCTTTTTCGTGGTTCCTCTTTGATGTTTCTAGGTCTCTTTGAACAGATATAGTCTTTTCTAATTTAGCCTTATTAGAATGCTTGTCTTCAATTTGATTGATCATTAGCTTAATAATAGATTCAATAGACTCAATCAATTCTTGCTTTTCTTCTATTTTAGAAATGTGTTCTTGCATCTTATCTTTGATCTTGTCGACCTCAGTCTGACGAATCTTTGTGATAGCCTTATTATTTTCTTCGGTCAATGAAATGTTCGATTCTATGATCTCACTCTGGTACCTATTCTCCGAAATGGCTTCTTTGGTCTGAGACAACCTATCCTTTGCCAATATATTCATTGTGCTGAATACCTGAATATCAAGTAGGTCTTCAATGATGTCTCGACGAGACTGCGCAGGGAGCTCCATAAAAGGCACATAGGTTGCGCTGCCCAATACCACAATCTGGTTGAAGGACTTATAGTTGATGCCGAGGATGTTCTGTTCCAAAAATGCTTGATAGTCTTTCTTGGCCGAATCTTGATTGATCAGTTGACCATCTCGAATGATCTCAAAAATATTTGGCTTAATCCCACGACGAATTCGATATTCAGAACCACCAACACTAAATTCTAATTCAACCAGTAGGTCCTTAGAATTCACAGCATTCAATAACTGTGGTTTGTTGATCTTTCGAAATGGCTTACCATACAGACCAAAGACAATGGCATCTAAAAGTGTGGATTTACCAGCACCATTAGAACCACTGATGAGAGTAGAACTCTTTTTGTCTAGATCTATTGTGGTAAATGCATTTCCGGTCGATAAAATGTTTTTATAACGAAGTGTTTTAAACTGTAATCTCATGCTATATTCAATGCCTCTTGATATAACTCATCCACCGTGCGTTTGATGGCGTTTATATCTGCGTTTGTTTCTAACGAGTCAATATAATTATGTAGGATTTCTTTGGTGTCTTTAGTTTCATCGAGGATTTCTTCAACCCCAGCAGATTCTAAATTAAGAGCATCGTCCACCGCTTTGATGTCTGCCACACCTTCATCATTTAATCTATTCATAAACATGTCATAGATGTATGCGTTCGTGCGATTCTTTACGATCACCTTGATATAGGTATCCTTATAACCTGATGTGTCAAAATTGGCCACATCATCGATTGTCATATTAGTATCATCATAGTCGATCTTGTGGAACATCCTGTGGGGGTTCTCAATCTTGATCATCTCACGTGTCTCTGTATCAAAAACATGGAACCCACGGGAGCCTTTATAATCTGACCAGGTCATCTCATAAGGAGCACCGAGATACTCTATGTTCTGATAACGTGATGGGTGATGAAAATGTCCAGAGTAAACAGACTCGAATCCTTTGAACACGTTCATATCAATACCATCATTGCATGGCATACCTTTCATCATCTCAAAGCCTTTTACCTCTAAGTGGCCCATGACAATGTTTGCATCTGTATTTGAAATGATTTTATAATTTTCTTGTTCATTATCTTTGCATAGCCATGGCAACATTAAGAATTTGGTCGAACCCAACACAAGCTCTTCGGCCTGACTTTCATAGATCTTGAATGTCGGATAATCATCCAATAACAGTTGCATTGAGTTGACTTCATTTGTATTCGTGTAGAACGTGCAATGATTACCAACCAAGGCATGAAAATCGATATTTCTTTTTGCCAACTGATCGAATAAAAAATCCTTGCTATTCTTTAGACTTCGGAAATTGATATACTTCCGACGATCGAACGTATCACCCAAATCAAACACAGTATCAATGCCGTGCTCATCGATATAAGGAAAAAATACTTCCATAAAGAATTTTTCTTGGAAGCGAGAAAAGAGTTGGCTATCTCCCCTGCCTCCAATATGAATATCTGTTACAATTGCTATCTTCATTTAACCTTCTTTTTAGCTGTTACCATTTTTTCTTCAAATTCGTTCACGAACTCATTGATGTATTCTGGGGGTGTGCTAAGTTGAATACTATTGTCGCCGGAGTTTTCAATTTCTTGTTCGAGCATCATCATCTGCGATGACTTAAACTTGATATACATCTGCTTCTTTTCTTTCTGAATACGTCGAAGGAAAGCATACCAAATGATCTGCGTGAAATAGGCAAAAGGATTTTCTGATTTGTCAGGGTTAAAGTTATGAATGTATTGCACACAGTTCTCAATTCCATCTGAGATCATATCATCCTTATATGAGTAACCAGAGAAATTGGGTTTGGTGGCCAATCGGTTCGCGATGAGGAAAATACATTCGCCGATATACTCTGGGATTCTTGGTAGGGGATCTGCTTGGGCTTCTGCCTCTGCAACCTTCTTTTTATATTCAATCAAGGCATGCAATAAATCTTTATTATTGACGTAATTCCTTTTCTTTGCCATACTGATAACTCCATTGGTCAAAATTTCAGGTGATATCTTATCATAAAAATGTGGGAAAGTCAACAACTATAACAAACTAATGGAAAATGAAAAATAGTTGTTGACAACAGCTACGTAGCGTGTTATAATTCTTTTATCGGTTCGAAGAGATACATTAAATCTCTATATTGAAAATCTTAAAAGGGAAAGATTGGTCAGAATAAATTTCGATTCTTTTCTTGAAATGCCTCAAAGTATAATTCTCAAATGAACCAATTGAAAGGTCATCAGCAATATCATAGAGTGTTGCTTTGTCTGCATCATTACCTTTTCTTAATGTTCTACCTATAGATTGAAGTACTTTGACTTCAGATTTGCTTCCTGAAGCGAATATCACATTATCAAGCTTTTTCAAGTTAACACCGGTCGAGAATACTCCATAAGAAGCCAATATGTCATGGCGTTTCTCGGCATCATTTTCTACCAGATTTCGAATGTCTTCTCTGTCACTTCCTTTAACTCCACCATAGATGAAGTGTAACTCTCTGCCTTCCTTGCGAAGCAGAGGTTCTAAAATTCGACCATGTTTTTCTACAAGATCAAATAAAATTAAATTATTTTGTCCTTCAAGACTCCAGACCAAGTTTCGAATGAACAGGTTTCGTCTTTCATGGTTGGTCAGATATTGTCGTTCAGCCGGATACTTCTGAGTACCACTCTGGAGTTTGTTCAGGGCATCTCTAAAAGATTTTCTTGCGTCTGGCTTATGAGACAAGACAATTGCTTTGACTTCGAAATCAGCAATGGTTCCAGCATCAATCAAATCCTTTGTGCCAACAAATCGATTCACCTGGCCAAAACATCCTTCTAGAACCAATTGATGTGTTTTTGATTCATCTGATTTGAGGGTTCCAGTGAAGCCATGACGATAGTCACAATCAACCAATTTTTCCATAATTGTCGTGAGTGATTTGGCTTGGAAATTATGAGCCTCATCACCCAGCACACATCGAAATTGATCGAACCAAGCTTTGGGTTGTTTGACTAAAGATTGCCAGGTCGATATCACTACTGGAGCAGAAGTATTCTTATCGACGCCACCTTTGATTGTGTAGATATCATCTGGATTGCAACCGTAGTCTTTAAAGTCACCTGCCATCTGATAGACCAGGCCGATTGTAGGTACGATGATCAATGTTCTGTGACCAAAGGCTTGAAAATAATGTTGTTGAATCAAATAAATGATTAATGATTTACCAGATGATGTTGGAGATAGAGACAGAGATCGCTTCTTACGAAGTGCTGTCACCACATATTCATTCTGATAGTCACGAGGAGTGAATTTACATCCAACCTCTTTCGCTAGTTCATATGCATAATTGTCGTCGATTTTTTCATCTTGCATTCCATCGGGCACTATGACCTGATAATCCCTGTCTTTACAGAACTGGACTACATGGGGTAACAATCCAACATAAAGAATAGGCTTGAATGGTGAGAAAAGTCGAATCCAACCATCCCACACTCGCATCTTAAACTTGGGATTAAACTGGTAGCCGGAAGGACGGAAAGAGAAATGATCAGATATCTCTTGTTTAATAGAGGCGTCAGTCACTATTCTCATATGTACCGAATTGAGATATTCTATCTCGACAATATCAGTCATTACAATTTAACAGCCAACAAAACCAAAATGGAAAATAGAAGAAGATTGGTGAAAAATAATTCAACTGCTAGAATGGTGTGGTACCAGGTCCACCGAGCTGAATATTTGTGAGTAGAGAATACATCTTGAACGATTTCACTATCACCATCGGGTAACTTATTATCGATGATTTCAAGTACAGGATCACGAGGGTTCTTATCGATCCAGTCGATAATTTTCTTAATAATCATAATCAATATTCTCCGGCCTGAAATTTCATTACGTCAATCATCGATTTGATTATGAAATTTCTTGAATGTATAGACTTAATAATATCCTCAAGGTAGTCAGCACGGGCAATATGATAATCGATCTTGAGGCTTAGGTTGATAATATCTGGATCCGCCTGAGTATATTTATCTAAATCTTGTCGAATTACTTTCAGTTGGAAAGGCTTCCAGCCTCGTTCCTTTAGATCTTCTTCTGCCATGGACCCACTATAATATTCAGACTTTGCCAATTGCAATTCTTTCAATTGAGCCTTAAACTTCTTGACCAAAAGAGCTTCTTTAAAATACATATTGTAATACTTAGAATGTAGCTCTGGGATTCGCCTTGACGCGAGAACTAGGTTGGACTCATCAATTGGTGCATCTGAAGCCCACATAGAGCCGATGTCTTCAATACTCATAATTTAACTTCCGCCATTTCAAAATAGTATTATATCATATTATTTAAGAAAAGTCAATCCTAGAATAGAGGATACGTTCAGCCTCTTTTAGATCGTCAATGATCGATGGGTCATGGGCAACCATATTATCGATTATACGCTGTTGTTGATCTGAAGAATATCTGACGTTCATATATTCGTTTTGTTCGATTAGGTTCAATTCAGCCTCAATGTCGACATCATCACGGAAAGAGAATTTTTCTCTATTGTCGCGTATGAGATTAACAAAATCAGCACCGAGATTTCGAGGGCCTAAAAAGTGTACTGGGACAGATGGGTCAAAATAATGAGTATCGTACCACTCCTCGACCTCCTCCCAAGTTCTTTTCTTTGTAAAGAAGCTATCATCTACCCAATCAAGATATCGAAACGTGACCATTCCTAACCGATATGGTCTGTTAATATGTCTAGGATTTTCTTGTGCAGTCAATGGAGTTCCGCATGGAAACCAATTGACAGCTCTTCTACAAAACTCCCACACATGATCTTTATAATCAGGGTGATTTGCTCTGAAATTAATTTTGTGTGGACCCACAATTTCTTCATTGGCCCATGTTGAGATGTAAATTGATACTGGGTCTCTAAGGGAAGAAAATATCACCCTATCTTTAAATTCTTCTTTATTGTAGTTAAGGAGTCTGCCGTGCCTATCGTCATGGATGGAACCAGTTATATTCTGGAATCCAGACACAGACCATCCGGTACAAATCCTCGAAAGATTTTTTACAATGAAAGTGGAGCCGGTTTTTGGTACATCAATATAATATGCGTCTTTCGATACGATCATTCAATGTCCGAAACTTCAAAGGATTCATAGCGTAGACTTAATGTACAGAGGACAGGGGGAACATCAGAACCAGTAACAGTCATATCAAGCCCACTAATCCCTGTAGGGAAAGCATCAAAAAAAGTGAATTTGACATTCGGATTCTTTTTGCTATTCTGGATGATAATGGTAATATCGGTCGTAAATCTGCCGACAGTTTCTTTCCAATTCTTATATTGATCACTAGATTTTGGTGCACCGATTGCCTCTAACCAAGTCAGGCATTCGACATAGTTCTTCATGTTTTCGTCTACGACAAAATCGATTGACAAATCACCGTATAACAAGCTATCCGGTAGGTTATACATTTGCCGCAACGGACTGCCAAGCCCAGGTGGTGTACCAGCAATTTCAGGTATAGAAATACTTTGACAGAAAAATTCAGTGGTGGGTAGCAAGTCAATAGAAAGATCGAACCCAGCAGGAGATAAATAGTTAGTGATCATTGGGTATTACCTAATAGTCTTTATGTCTTATTTATGATGGAGCAGCATTGAAGTATTTCCCTCCTAATATGCCAAGCGATAATTCTGATTGGCAACGCATTGTCGAACTTGACTGTTATTCTTATTTCAGAGAAATCCTGCCCGAAGATATCGTGGTGGATGTTGGAGCAGCTGCTGGATTATTTACATGTAAGGCGTTGGATGCCGGAGCAGATTGTGTTTATGCTGTAGAACCAGATCCTATTGCAATTCAAAACATTCAAAAAAATGTCGGCGAAGATAATCAAAGAGTAGTCATTGTACCTAATGCACTAGGAACAGATCTAAGCTGGAAAGATTTTTTAGTGAATTACAATATTGACAAGATCGATTTTCTCAAAATCAATACCGGTGATACCTCTTTTTATAGTATCCTCACCCCTGAACATGTAGAATGGTTTCGATGGAACGTGAGGCATATAGCATTAATGATATACCTTACAGACGATACTATAGAGCAATTCATTGATTGGCGAAATGCATTTTTAAACCGATGGGAGTTCGAACTTTTTGGAAATAAGATCCAAATATTCGGACCAAAAACCTGGGGCTATGGTGTCCCAGGCTGGTATTTCAGAAATGATAGTTATCTCAGAAGCAAAGAATGGAAACATTCCCAACACGGTGACACGATATTAATGTATATTACCAATTGGTGATGTATAACATAAACCCAGAAAATATATTGTTATGTGGCCACTGACCAGTTTTGAATTCAGTATCATAGTTGCCATGGAACTCATATTCATCTTCACGAGACATATATCGAACTTTATTGAGGTCGAAGTGAGTCCCAATCAACTCTCGTACTCGCATCCATTCCCAAGGTGCCTCTCTGAAACAATTTAAATGGAATTCTACAGACATGTGTTTGACATGATTACGAAGAAAGAATATATTTTCTTCAGTAAAGATATCATATTCAGAACCTTCGATATCGACTTTTAGATAATCAATGTGTTCGATCTTGTATTTTTCCAGAAATTCTTTAAACGACATCATGGACAAATTTACTTCATCGGAATACACATAATTGTGCAATTTCAAAGAGTATCTTTTCTTATCACCTATCATGGTATGAATAGGAACAACAGGACAATGACCATGTTTCAGCCAATAAGGACTCAGATTCTTAATAGTGGTTTCTATGTTTTGTTTACTACCCTCTACAGCATATACTTTCTTGGCACCTTTGTCTAGAGCGTGAAGGGTAAACATACCAATACATGCTCCTAGATCGACTACGACGTCACCAGGCTGTACCTCGTACCACCAATCATAATCCATCCGCTTGAAAAATTCATGATACATTGTTCCCAGTGACCGCATCGGAATGCCAGTGGCATCAATGTACTCGTTTAGGTTTTTATCTCTTTGGTTGAAGTGGGTTCTTCTTGGGCCATCATATTCAGTTTGCATTCAATTCATCCAAGTCAGCAAGAAACTGATCTTTTGTAGTTGTAGTTTTCCAGAACTTTAGTTTCTTTTTAGCTTCAGTGATGAACCTTTTGAATACTGCGGGCTCTGATTTCATGATCGATGATATAGGCATTGCCATTAATTTGGTGACCTCTTTTGTATCACACTTTGTAATAGTCATAATACTTTTTATCAGGTCATTCTTATTTAGACTCATTATGTCAATCTGCCCAGAGCGAACTCCTTCAACAAAAGCCAATCTGATTTCCAACCATCGAATTTCAGCTTCATATTCAGCGGTGTTTTTCTCGATTCGTTTTGAAAGGAAATCACTCCTCCAGTCACAGAAATCTTTAATTAGATCTTCAGCTGTATTGTATTCTTTCAATTTGCCATCAGGTCCTATCACAGTCATATTTTCTGTAAAGGACTTGGTTAGCTTGAATTTAGAATAGATTTGTTTCGTGTTCCATTTGGCAGAACTGTTCTGCTTTAATTTCACCTCGAATCGAAATCCGTCCTTGTCACATCTATCTTCATAACTGACAATATCACCATCATCTTCTAGTGAATCGAGAATCTTTACATATGACTCTCGATCGTATCCGTATGGAACCTCAGTGATTGATAGCGTGGTCTTTGTCCTTTTTCGATAATTGCCGAAGACGGTAAATTTACTTCCATCGGGATCGGCCTCAACCCTACCGGTAAATTGGGGAAACGTGATCGGCAAACTGCTTGTGATTTTCCCCGTCGCGACATATTCTTTACAGGCCTGTGCAACATCTAAAGGATTTCTTGGAAGACTAAGATGGGCAAAGCCAGTAGCAATACCGCGTTGTCCGTTGACAAGTACCAAAGGAATGATTGGGACATAGAATTTAGGTGGCTCATGTTCAGGATCCTCGTGTGTGAGTGACAAATCAATGTCGGTAATATATCTATTAAAATTTTCAGATAGTCTGGTGTAGACATATCGAGCAGCACCTGCCTCTTGGACAAGTCGTGTTCCGAATGAACCTCGGCCTTCAACCAAACATACATTGTTATTCCATTCTGCAGCCATCAATTGTCCAGCAGCTGCAGCAGAAGATTCGCCGTGATTGTAACCATAATCACTGATGATACCCGCAACTGCAGAAACCTTCTTAAATTCTGACTTAGAATTCTTAATGGATGAATAGAGATAGAATCGTTGGACTGGTTTCAAACCATCAATCATGTTAGGAATAGCCCTAGCCTCTACCGTGTACATCGCAAAGTCTAACCATTCATTCTTGGCTACATTCGATATCGGATATTCATTCGCCGAATCTTTTACGAATGTTGTTAAATCAGTCATACCATATACTCCTTTCGAAGGTTTGAATTTTTTCCAAACATCATTTCAAAATATTTTGCATCATCAACTGTGACTACATCATATACAGGCTGGTTAACGATACGATCGTACTCTTCTTGTCTGAGACTTGCAAGACCTTTAATGTATCGATGTTTGCCATCTGATCGTTTCTTTCTTTCATGAGCCTCTTCATAGGTGTAAGACCAGGTATTCCAAGTTTCATCACCCCTCATGCCACCTTTGATCCCGCCCTCGGTGATCATAATCGGGGTTCGTGTAATCATCACACGACGCTCTTCTAACAGCCGTGGCCAGAATCTATAAAAGAAGGCAATCAATAAAGGAGCAATATGTCCGATTCCATCATGGTCAGCATCTGTCAGTGTGGCAATTCGACTGTATGTCATATCATCGACACTATCAGGGTCATTGATATTGAGCCCAAGTACGGCGATCAACTCACTCAGTTCTTTATTCTTTAATACATCGGCTGGTTTCATATCCCACGTATTCATAATCACACCACGCAAAGGAAACGCTCCAACCTTCTTAGCATTACGTACCTTCAACAAGAAGCCCATGGCAGAATCACCCTCGACAATCTTCAGTGTAGTGTCTTTACCAGTAGCTGCAATGTGTTTGGCGACCTTGACTTTTTTCAATTTCTTTTGAGCCTGAGCAGCAGCACGTGCATCAGCAGCCATCTTCTTTGCCAATTGAGCCTCAATAATAGGATCAATGATATCCGGTGTGTTTAGGACTTTCTTAGCAATTGTTTGTAGATCTTTAAGATCAGCCAATTCATAATGTTCTTTAACATTCGACATTGGATTGGTCAGTCGCTCTTTGGTCTGACTATCGAATTTTGGATTGGTGAAATTACGCGCAAACATCACAAAGGTCAATCCACCCTTGATCGTAGTTTTGGCTACTTCAATCTTATATTTACGTTTGATCATAGTGACCAATTCATCGACCACATTATTTACAATGAAATCAACATAAGTGCCACCTTGTCGAGTGTTCACCCCGTTGGTAAATGAATTAGTTCTGAACCCATCTTCAGATGGAGCGAAGAAGAAAGCCAGATTATCTGATTTCTCGATCACCGTGGTATCTGAAAAGAGGCCTGCATATTTCTTTAGGTCAGCAACTTTGACTCTTCTCTTATTAAAGGAAAAGGCAATCTCAGGGAAAGCCATCTGTAAGCTGATCAATCGATCTTCTATTAAAGCCACAGTATCTAGTTCAGACAGAGACCCGACCTCGAACAGATCAAAATCTGGTATAAAGGATACCTCTGTATAAGATGTACCACACTTAGCCTTGGCCACGACCTTGACATTGTCAGCACCATCTTTACAATTGACTTGGACCAGATTGTTGCCAGAACATGTCTTTCCAGTGAATTTCTTGGAAAGGAAGTTTGTAGCAGCAGATCCGACACCATTCGTTCCGATCGTCACCCTCTCGTCATCAAAGGAGGTACCTGCATTGACTTGAGTCCAAGCAGCTACAGGCCGTAAGATATTTTTGCCCTGAGTTTCATCGAAGACCTTGTCTTGGGGTATCCCACGACCATTATCAGTTACAGTGACCTGGTCTTCATTTATAGAGACATTGATCTTATTGGCGAACTTGAAATTAGTTCGTATGGCCTCGTCTATAGAGTTATCTAGAATTTCATCGACCATCTTAGACAAGGCAGGAACATACGTAGCCTTCTTCCATTGTCCCAGTACGAATCGTTCCACCTCCTCTATAGATGATGACCCCATATACATTCCAATCCGCTCTCGCACGTGTTGTCGCGCGGTTAGGATACGAAATTCTTCAGGTTTTTGTGTCATAGTACATCCGTTGTAGTCAGCGTTAGCTTTATATATGAGAGGTTATACTATCACAACCAGATCCAAAAGTCAACAACTATGTTAAGTAATTGAACTATAAAGAGAAAAAAAATGTGCGAAAAGTGTTGACAGGGGGTCCAAAACCTGATAGTATGTACAAATCAATTAAGGAAACCGACCACATAGATCAAAAAGTTATATCGATATAACAAAAAGATCTAAAAAAAGATGAAAAAAGTGTTGATTTCTTGCGAAAAACCATTATAATGGTACACATAGATTGAAACTAAAGAGGAAAACATCATGGAATATAACTCAAGTATTTACCCATCGGATTTTGAAAAAGAAGAAAGGGCCATGGCAATAGAATTTGCGTTGGAATCTCGTAAAAACAAGAAGGCTCTTTTGAGCCTGACCAAGACCAAGAGCTCTGACTTCAATCCTTTCTTGGAAGAAGATCGTGTGACCCCTTACAGAGATCTAGCTGATCTCAATGGTTCTTTCAACGGAACTTGGTAATATGGAAATGTGGGTTGGCCTTGCCATCTTAATAGGATTTGTCCTAATTGCAGCTGTCCTTTTGGGAGTTGCTGTGAAATTAGTTAAATTTGCGTTTGACAATGCCATCACAATTGTGATAGTATTACTCATGACATCAATCATTATCGGATTGAAAGGAGCTTAAATGGCTGTAAAATCTCAAGTGATGGGTCCACTCGGTGGCCAACTCGATCTTCATCTTCATGGATACGCACTAGAAGCTATCAAGTTCTTCGCAAAAGAACTTAAAATTGATCGATTCAAGACAAACTTGACTTTACGACTTCATCATAAATTTGTGATGACGTCTGATAATGAGGGTCTGATCGAACCCACTGGAGACCGATCTTTTAATATTGATGTGTGTCTCTATGGTAACTGGTTAGGTACCCTAGCCCACGAAATGGTTCACATGAAGCAATATCTTCGAGGTGAAGTAGATTGGCAATTGTCCCAGTGGAAAGGCAAATCTGGTTATGAGGATGTTGGGTACTGGGATCAGCCATGGGAAATTGAGGCTCGAAAGCTTCAAAACAAATTGATGTTGAAATTCGTAGAGGCCTCGTGATGACACAGGCGGAACACGATTTACAAGCTTTGGTTCAAAGGCAGGTATCAGTATTTCAACTGAGCGACACCAGACTAAGAGCTGCATTGATAGTAGCATTACGACAATTTAGAGGACAAAGACGATGAGCGGATCAACACATAACCCGAAAGCATACCTGAATGGTTCTTTTGTTAACTTTGAGCGTAACGGCAAACGCGCTACCGGTTTTGTTTCGGAAGTTTTTGAAGATGGGTTTGCTGTGGACATGATAGTCCACGACGATAAAGGGTTTCCTAAGCATAACACGGATTACACTGTATTCGTAAAGACGAAGGCCATATCTCGATGAGTTTTGCTAAATTGCAAACCCGATTACGGGAAGAGGGCTGGTTTGTAGAGTGGGGAATGCCCTGTTGTCAATCCTGCGCCTGGAGTGATATCCCATCCAAACACGAAGCAGGCCCGTTCGAAGGCCAAGAGGTCGACTTCGACAAGGTGTTGATGAATCATGAGCAAGATTGTGAAGTTGATGATCAGATTGAATGTGAGGCTTGTGAAGGCGAGGGTATGATTGAGAGTTCTGATTACGACGATACTGAACCCGATGAAGATGGCAATGAACAGTACGTCGATTGCCCTGAATGTGATGGTGAAGGTTACGTTATGGATCCAGACTCTAAGAATTTTGAAAATGCTAAATGGTTTCACACGATGTATTGCTTCACACCAGACCATCAGTCAAGTTCCCTTTTCATGTTTTCTAATAGTGATGAGGGCCTCAAAAACCTGAATGATATCTTACCTATTATAGAGGAGTCGGGCTGTGGATATACTTGGAGTGGTTCCGGTAAGTCACGTATTGACATCCATTGGCCCAGAGCCGACTAAGACAGTCAATATAAATAAAACAGGCTCGGAAATTCGCGAGGTCATGGAAGTGACCTTATATGATGCCAGCGGTAGAGCTTACAATTATATAATTTCAGATTTAATGCTGAATGAACTAGTGTGAAGAAAGGTGAAGCTGTGGACAATTATGATGATTCAAAATATGACTTTACCCATCGCTGGTATAAGGGCTCGAATGTCCACAACGATTGGCCCGGTTTCATCCAAGAGTGGAAACCATTAAAAGCAATGGAAATAGGCTCTTATGAAGGAGCTTCTGCTTGTTTCTTGCTCGATAACGCCCCCTCTTTACAGCAATTATTTTGCATTGATACATGGGAAGGTAGCTCAGAGCACCAAGATGTCAATTTCATCGATGTCGAATACAAATTTGGTAGAAATATAGTAGACGCACTCGAAGACAAAAATCCAAGACCAACAGTTGTACGACTCAAAGGCCCCTCGCACAGAATGATGAGTGGACTTATGGATAAACACGAAGGTTCTTTTGATTGGATTTATATCGATGGGTCTCATCGTACTCCCGACGTTTTATTAGATGCAATGATGTCTCTGAAACTTTTGAGACCAGGCGGTTTAATGATATTCGATGATTATACGTGGAAACCTCACGATGATATGAATACAGATGTGGAAAGGCCTCACATGGCCATTAATACATTTATTGAAACTCATGTGAGAGAAGTAGATGTAATATTAATGAAATATCAGGTATTCTTACGAAAGAAGCCCGAACAGGAGTAAAATGTGACTGATAAAAATCAATCTCTATATGATGACTTGAGAATTCAAATCATAGAATTGCACAAAGAAAATCGCTCTTTAAGAGATGAAATTGATGCACTTAAACATTCTCTTGCCGAAGAGGTGAAAGAAAAATATAAGTGTTATGAGAAATTAGCAAAGATAACATAATGTTTACGTACGTAACAATTTTTATGATAATCATAGTCATCGCATGCTATATAAGTGTTAAGCGAGATGACGATTGATATGCCTTATTCACATCAAGAAAGAAAAAGGCGTGATATTCGGATAAAGACGTTATCCGTATTTTCTATTATTTGTTTAATAGGAACTTTATTATTGATATTAGAGAAAGTGATATGAGTTGGAGTTATAGAATAATTAAGAAAGAAAAGGGTGACGCTGAGTGGTTTGGTATTCATGAAGTTTACTATGACGATGACGGCAACCCTGAAATGTGTACCGAAGATCCAATTACATTAGAAGCAGAGTCTATGAAAGACTTTGATTGGATGTTAGGTCAATTTAAGATTGCAACTAACCAGCCTTGGTTGAATTATAAAGATTTTGGACAAGGAGAATAATTGCCGCCATAGCTGAGTTGGTTTAGCAAAGCACTTGTAATGCTTAGACGTAGGTTCGAATCCTACTGGCGGCACCATTTTAATTCCCTGTTAGCTCAGTTGGTAGAGCAAATGACTGTTAATCATTGGGTCCTTGGTTCGAGCCCAAGACAGGGAGCCAATTTATTAGGAACGGTAATGAAAACTAAAGCAGTTGTGCGACATAACCCTGTAGCAAAACATGCACATAAGTTTAACAAAGCAGTAGTGATGCAGGACAAGAAGCGAGCGGCATCCAAGCGCGCATGTAGAGAGAAAAATAAAAAATAGGAAGGGTATGCAAGTGGCTAAAGCAATCGGTCTGTAAAACCGACCCGCAAGGTTCGCTGGTTCGAATCCAGCCTCTTCCACCAAGCTCGAGAAGTTCTATCTGATACTTTGAATTCAGATTGAGGTCCCGCTGGCAGGCCGGTCGACCAAAATAACAGCGTTCGGTTAGCTACCGTCAAACGAGGTCTGCCATATTTGATAAATAATTATAGCCCTATAGTTTAGATGGCCTAGAACGCTCCGTTCTCAACGGGGAAACTCCGGTTCGAATCCGGCTAGGGCTGCCAATTTTTAGATTATGATGTACCTTAAAGGAGAAGACGACCATGACCCAGACTGAATTACCATTAGGTAGAGCAAACCTAGAAGCACCTTATAACGGTCTGTTCTATTGTTTTATCAGAAAAGCGCTTTTTAGATGGCCGGAATATCATAATTTCTACGTGTCGAGAAACCTATAAATGGAAATGGCTAGAATATTCAATGTCGTTTATAAGCATTGGCAAGATGAAACTAAAGAATTAGAGATTTCCGGTGATATGCCAGACGATCTTAATAATGATGCAAGTGATTTCATCTTCGTGAAACGACACGATGGTATGATTATGGATATTCGACGAGAATCAGTGGTTTCTATTACTCAAACAAAACCAAAACCAGTATAACCCATAAATGCGGGGATGGTGTAAGTTGGCAAACACATCGGTGTCCAAAACCGAAGCTTGCGGTTCAAACCCGTATCCCTGTGCCTATATAAATAGTTGAGAACAAATATATTATGAAAGGTTATTATTACCTCAAAGGTTACTTCAATGATTTGCAAGTATTGCAGATGATTGGCAATGGACCCGAAGATACAATAGATAATGCACCAGATAAGCATGGTAGAGCTTGGGGTCAAGCAACAATCAGAGGCGAAGATAGGCAGGGAACGATAGATCCATCAATAAGGAATGTTGATATTTACGGCGTTGGCTCAATGATGATGCCAGATCTTACGAGAAGTCTAGGATTTATATTTCGTCAGATTAATGCCAAATATTTTGGTTTTGATATCTTCGATGTTTTTCAGATAGATATGTTGCGTTATAGAGGTGGCGTTGAAGGTTCAGACGATATGTTCTATAATTGGCACATTGATACGGATTATTGGTCCAATCAGAACATACAAAGAAAAATTACGATGATCATACAGCTTTCGGATGAACACGACTATGAAGGCGGTGATCTAGAATTTCAATCTAACAAAATTCTAGAGGGTCATAACTTTAGAGAAAAGGGAAGTGTCATTATGTTTCCTTCACCGTGGTCCCACAGAATAACCCCGGTGACAAAAGGTACACGAAGATCAATAGTAGCTTGGGCAGAGGGGCCCGCATGGCGATAGACTAAAAGGATAATAACCGTGGCATTACAATCATCCGGCGCAATTTCACTATCTCAAATAGCAGCAGAATTTTCTGATTCTGCACCCCACCGCCTAGCAGCAGACTTTTATGGTGCTGCAGCTGGTGTCCCAGGTTCAGGTGCAATCTCGATGTCGAATTTCTATGGTAAATCAGCTGTAGTTGTTCCGGTTCCTGCTTATAATAGTATTGATCGGTCCATATCTAGTATAAACGAAGATGGTGCTCAGGTTTGTACATTCACAGTTAATGCTGCAGAACTGGCATCGGGGACGACAGTCGGATGGTCTGTATTAGGTACTTCTACCGCAAATGCCACCGACATTCAGCTTTCATATGATGGCAGTAACTGGTTAGCCGGCGCAAACAGTGGTACGTTGACCTTGGACTTCTCAGCTCAGAATTTCAAATTGTATATCAGGGCACTAGCTGATAATACAACCGAGGGTGCTCAGAACTGGTCATTTCAGTTAGCTGGTACTGATAGTAATTCTGTCTCAACTGGCGGTTTGGCTAGAGGTGTCACTATTAACGACACAAGTCTTGATCCTGCAACATTCCCAACCGGCACAGATGTTACTCGACAATTCGACGGCACATATAACTCTAATACACAAGATGTATCTACCTATGTCACTTATGGTAAAAACACAGGCGACGGCAATCCAGAGGGTAATATATTCTATAATTTCAGAGCAACATCTAGTGGTTGGTCGATCCGAGCAGCTTCGGGCATTGGCCACACTTTTCAGCATTACACTCCCGCTGGCTCCTTAACCAGTGTTCCGACATCACCCACGGCAGGCCTGGATTATCAACCATATACAGCACAGACTGGTACAGTAACACCAGATGCAATCAAGTATAAAAAGACCTTGGTGCAAGACGCGTCAGTAGGTCTCATGAATATAGCAGGATTCACTACTAATGTTGG
>Ga0209309_10000438_pt1 | contig 50013 bp, 30 predicted proteins | sample COGITO_mtgs_1204_2_FD_184807 | JGI IMG/M metagenome (GOLD analysis project Ga0209309, IMG submission 184807) | Pelagic marine microbial communities from North Sea - COGITO_mtgs_120412 (SPAdes) (version 2) | ecosystem: Environmental > Aquatic > Marine > Epipelagic ... | reverse complement strand
GTTCCTACAAAAAAGACAAACAGGATTTAGAACTTCTGACCATTTAAAAGAACGAAAAATGAACCTGAAAATGGTCAACCTATTTCAGTATAATACAAAGAATAGAAAATTTATTCACAAAGTATATATAGAGCTCACTACTGCTTTAGAAATACCAGGCTTGATTTAACAGATTAATTTATAGCCAAACCCGCGTACGTTTAATATATAGACTGAGTCGTCCTTCGCTAATTTCTTTCTCAGTTTGGATATAAATACATCCATACTTCTTGTGCTAAAGAAATCATCATCACCCCATAATTTTTTTAGGATGAGGGATCGATCAAGTAGCTTGTTTTTATTTTTAACGAGATGAAAAAGTAGGTGTGCTTCACGATGGGTCAGCAACATTGCTTCTTCATCTTTATATTGCAAAGTTTGTTTAGGAAAATCGAATTGATAACCCCCCATACAAAATTGATTTGTTCTTTGATCAAGTGCTTTACGGCCAATCAAATTGTGGATACGCACGATAAGTTCTTCCATGCTGAAAGGCTTTTTCAAGTAGTCATTGCATCCTATACTAAAACCTTCCACTACATCTTTGGTCCGGACTTTTGCCGTCAGGAAAATGATAGGTATGGTTTCATCCACTTCTCTAATCTTTTTAGCAACTGTGAAGCCATCAATTTTGGGCATCATAACATCAAGTACTAAAAGCTGGTGGGTACTTTTTTCGAAACGGTTCAGTGCCTGTTCACCATTGAATACAAGTTCAACGGCAAAGTCACGAGTCTCCAAACTTTCTTTGACAATCTGCCCCAAAGCGGGCTCGTCTTCAGCAAAAAGAATATGAATTTTATCAGCCATTGGGTAAAATTATTGTGAATGTAGTTTCTTTGTTTATGTCGACCTCAACACTTCCACCGTGCTTTTCAATAATCTTTTTGGTAAAATACAAACCTATACCAAAACCTTTTACATCGTGAATATTTCCTTTGGGCACGCGATAGAATTTATCAAAAATCTGTTTTGTCTGCGAGGGAGTTAATTTATTGCCGCTATCTGTAATTTTAATAATCATATGCCGATTTTCAGTCTTAAGGATTACTTTTATTTGGTTTCCACCATATTTAACAGCGTTGTCCAAAATATTATTCAGAGCATTTTCTAGATAAAGGGCGTCCGCTTCTATCACTTTGTTTTCGTGCTTCAACTGCCTGCTGTCAGGGAAACTTTCAAAATAAAAATCTTTGTCCGGAGCAAGTGATTTATGTCTTTTTATAAGGTTCTGCAACATCCTTATCAGTTCAATTTCCTCCTTTTTCAGTTCAAGTTCATTACTATCGAGCGTTTCGGTTTCCAGTAATTTCTCAACCATTAAATTCAGTTTTTCCAACTGAACAGAGGAGGTACGCACATAGCTTTTAGTCTTTTTTGGATTGTTTTTTTTATTGAAATTCTCAATACCTTCAAGTGCTACCCCTATAGTTGCGATGGGTGTTTTGAACTCGTGAGTAATGTTGCTAATCAGATCGTTTTTAAGCTCGGCAAGTTGTTTTTGCTTATTGATTATCTTTAAAAGAAAAAGTAGACATCCAATGACGGCAGCGATCAAAACCGCCGATAAGGAAATAGGCAATAGACTACGTTTTAAAACAATAGGAGTAATCTTATCATAATAAAGGGTAAATGAACTTTTTTTAGGTAAGTAAGCAGACCTTGAGGTTACAGGGTTAGAATCCGCATTGTTAAGCTCGCCGTTATAGACCTGCTCGTTTCCAGATTTATTCTTAAACGTAAAGGCAAAAGGCAGTGAAATATTCCGCTGCATGAGCTCTTTTTTAATATACGGTGTAAGTTCCTGAACATTTAAGGTGTCAGTCGTAATAGCCACGATAATCCTTGAGGTTAGTTTGGCAAGATCATTAAGGCTATCGTTGACGGTACCATTTAAAAAATGTCGGAGGGCTTGCTTCTTATCCTTTTTTGAAACTTTGATATTGTCAAAAAACGTATCCATATGAGTTATCCGTGACCCTGCAAAGACCTTGACTTCAGATATGTTTTCTGAATCAAGACTATCAAACCCCTTTTTTCCCTGACTTGACATATCGATTCTTTTTAACAAACTATCAAGTTTTCTTTTTGCTATCGGATCGCTTTGATCCATTGCAAAACCGATTGTATTCTTGTCCGCCAAATCTATGTAATAATTATCCAGTGCCTGATCTGTGGCGATCTGAACTTCACGATGCAAGCTCTGCTTTCCAGCATCGTATTGTTTAATATTATAGTAGACCTGTATTACCAATGTAACGAGTATAACAGCGCTAATAAAATAAAGGATTTGTCTGTAAAAGTGCATAGGCCAAAAGTAGGGAGAATAATTGAGCAAACTCAGTTCGCTTAACACTCGTTAACACTGGTTAACGGTTTTGGTTGAAACAAACGTGCAATTTTGGTTCAGCATCTAATCTTAAAAATACTCGAAATTATGAAAGACAAACAGATTCAAACCAAAATCCTAGGGAAGGTTTTTAAATTAAATTCCAGCGTCATAAAATTTAAACCAATGCTTATTACTCTTGCTATTTTCGCTTCAATGGTAGCTAAAGCACAGAATATTCAGGGGTTCGCCATTTACAAAAGTCAAACCAAAGTAGATCTGAATATGCCGGATTCAAAAATGGATGATGCCATCAAAAAGAGTCTTGCCGAGCAACTACAAAAACAAATGCAGAAGGATTTCACCTTAAAATTTAATCAAAAGGAATCAATCTTTACTGAAAACCAAAAATTGGCCCAACCCAACGTCAAACCAAGCAAAGGCATTACGATTACGGTGCAACAAAGCCAAGGTGAACTTTATAAAAACCTGGCAAAAAGGCGTTATACAAATCAAGATGAGCTTTTTGGAAAACGGTTTTTGATTAAGGACTCTTTAAAGACTTCCAAATGGAACCTTGGAAAAGAAACAAAAAAAATTGGTAACTACACTTGTTACAAGGCTACGGTGACTAAAAAGTTTACAAGTGAAGAATGGAGTTCGGAAAATGATTCTCTCATTAAAACCAAAGGTGAACGTATTGTCACGGCCTGGTACACCCCACAAATTCCTATAAGTAATGGCCCAGCGGAATATTGGGGTTTACCCGGACTAATTCTCGAAGTACAGAACGGTAAAACGACCTTATTATGCAGTTCAATTACACTAAATCCCACAGAAAAAATAGTGATAGAAGAACCTAAAAAGGGGAAAAAAGTAAATCAAATAGAATTTGATAAGATTCAAAAAGAACGGATGGATGAAATGCGAGCGCGTAGCGATAATGGCAAAGGCTTATTTATTACAAAAACTGGTGGATAACTTCTGCGCCACAATAGGTAAAGAATATATTACCAATCAATGTTAATTTATAAATCCAATACCAATTAAGAGTACTTTATTAACCGGAATTATCAACAGTATGCCAGTTAAGAGTTCCAAGATTTATTATCAGGGGCGACCACTAAGGCTGTGTACACTAAAAATATCTGGGGATCACCACTCGTAGATGGCCTATAAACGAATAGTCACTATTTATAAATTCCCATATCAAATCACCAATTAATACAATGAATAAACTATTTATTTTATTTCTTTTTTTCTCAACAACCCTGTTCTCTCAGAGCGTTAAAATCAGTGGTACCGTGAGAGATTCTATCGGTAAACCATTGGAATTAGCAAACATTATTGCGACCGTAAAAAGCACCAATACGATGGAATCGTATGCGATAACCAATACCGAGGGAAAGTATCAATTTAATCTACCAGTGGCTGAAGAATATACTATCGCTGTTAGCTTTTTGGGGTTCACCCCAAATTTAAAAGAATTAAACATCCCTGAGGATGGGAAGGACATTAACCTTGATTTTATCTTAATACCCTTAGCGGATCAATTAAGTGATGTAGAGATCACCTACGAAATGCCAGTTGTCGTTCGCGGGGATACCATAGCCTATAACACCGATAGTTTTACAAACGGTACTGAACAAAAATTGGGTGATGTACTCAAAAAACTACCCGGTATTAAGGTGAGCGATGAGGGTGAGATTGAGGTTGAAGGTAAAAAAGTCTCGAAGGTAATGGTGGAGGGAAAAGATTTTTTTGATGGGGATTCTAAACTCGCAACAAAAAATATACCCGCAGATGCTCTAAAAAAGGTTGAAGTACTTAAAAACTTTAATGAGATTAACCAGATGAGGGGGCTGGGAAATGATCAAGATAATGTTGCGATAAATATTAAATTAAAGGAAGGAAAAAAGAATTTTTGGTTTGGAGAAATACAAGGTGGATTGGGTAGTGGAGAAAAAACTCGTTATCTAGGCAGCGCAAAACTATTTTACTATAGCCCGAAGGCAAGTGTAAACCTAATCGGAAATATTAATAATATAGGGGATGTCCCATTTACTTTCAGGGATTATTTCAACTTTACAGGAGGCTTTACGAACTTTAACCAGCGAGGGGGAACGAGTTTCAATATTTCTGATAGCGGACTCGGATTTTTAATATCTCAAAATAATCGTGCCCATAACCTAATGACTAAGTTTAGTGCGGCTAACTTCAGCTATGAAGCCAATAGTGCGCTTGATCTGAGTGGTTTTTTTATCTTAAGCGATAATAAAACTAATTTCGTACAACGCTCGCTTCGTCAGTACGTGCAAACAGCTGTCAAAGAAGTTAAAACCGAAAATAGTAACCAATCCAATCAATTAAGCATGGCTAAAGTGAGCGCAGTGTTTAAACCTACTACACGATTTGAACTTGATTATGATCTGTTGGTCAAGAAGTCAGATCAGAAACAGCACAGCGAATCCCTTTCGGTCTTTACCGACCTAAGTGGGCCAGTTAATAACCCAATTAAAGAAAGTCAAGGACAAAAGCCCTTACGTATCAATCAAAATCTAAATGCCTATTATACCTTAAATGCGAAAAATATTTTTGCAGGATATGTACAGCATCTTTATCAAGATGAAGATCCATTTTATGAGGCCATACTTGGTGTAGATACTGAGAACAGGCCTTTTCGAAATATACTCCCCCTAGACACCCTTCAGAATAATTTTGACATTAATCAGGATAAAAAGGTTAAAACCAATAAACTGGATACCAAAATAGATTATTACTATGTGATCAATGATAAAAGCAACCTGAAGCTCTCTTTAGGTACGATTCTGAGTCGTCAGGATTTCAATTCAAATATCTTTCAACTTTTGGATTCAGGCGAGCGTAATCCTAATCCAGCTTTTGATGAACCTCCCCTTAATAATGATGTATCGTATAGCTTTTTAGATCTGTTCATTGGTGCACATTATAAATTTAAAACGGAAATTTTCACCTTTACCCCTGGTTTAACCTTGCACAATTATAGGGTAAAATCAGATCAGCTGGGGACAACCTCCAGAGACAACAAGGTTTTGGTATTGCCCGATCTGTATACCATAGCTCAGCTGAAATCCAGTGAAAGCTTTCGGTTTAACTACCAGATGACTGCGGATTACACAGATATTAATAATTTTGCCGAAGGTTATGTTTTCAATAACTACAATCGGCTTTTTCGTGGAAACAGAAATATTGAAAATGCTATTTTTCAGAATATTAGCCTACAATACCTCAATTTTAATATGTTCAATTTCACGAACATCAATGCGCGTTTCAATTATACAAAACGTATGGATGCAATCAAAAACAAAACCAGCATCATACAAATCAATCAGATCTCCTCACCTATCAATAGCAATTTTATAGATGAAACCCTGAGGGTAAATACCAGTTTTCAAAAGACGTTCAGGAAGCTGAAATTAAACCTGAGCGGTAATCTTTCATATAACCAATTGAACAATATCGTGAATACCTATCCGGTAACTTCCGAAAATTTTACACAGAATTACACGGGAAGTCTAGAGACCAATTTTAAGTCTGCACCTAATTTTGAAGTTGGTTATAATCATAGTACAAATCGTTATGCTAATGGCGACTTAGAAACTGTTTTTTATACAGACAGACCCTTTGCAAACCTAAACTTACAGTTTTTGAAAAGCTTTACCCTCACCACAGATTTCAGTTACTATAACTACCACGATAAGGAGGGCACAATACGTAACGAGTACTCCTTTCTGGAGGCCAGTCTTTTTTATAGGAAAAAGGACAGCCCATGGGAATTTAGGATTGATGGCACTAATCTGCTCAATGTGGATTCAATCAATCAGGACAGCTTTAACGAAAACTTTAGTAAGACTTCACAATATTTTGTACAACCGAGAATTGTGCTTCTTTCGGTAAAACACAATCTTTAGAATGTTTGTCGAGCTTTTGTAAGGAGAACTTGGTAAAATTAAAAAAACTGAGAACACGATTAAAACCCTCTTATTGTCAAAAGCTTGGTCCGTACAAAGTATTACATATATAATCCTAAATCTATTATCAGTAATAAAGAAAATGAAGTTTCAAGTCAAAAAATCAATAGCTGTTAAAAAAGGTTACAGGGTTTTTAAAAACAGAAAAGAACCTCACTTTTCACTTAGCAAGACACACCTTTACCTCTACGGTTACTCTGATAAATGGTGTTCTTATTGAAGCAATTTCGAAAAATTTATACCATAAGAGGCTCTCTACAACACAAACCTATACTCAAGTAATTAAAATAAAACTGCTTAATAATAGGCAACGACATAGTGACAATTTAACATACTATCATAGTATTGAATCTGAATAGATCTAATTTAAAATTATTATCCCCAAAAGTATATTTTCAGATGTGCTTCAAGATATTTTTCGTCTTTGGAAAAACAAATTGTTCGCCTGGCCAATCTTTTTATATGGGTCCGCAAGGTTAAATTGTTGCGTTCAATTTTGTTAGTGCAATATTTAAATACCTTATGAATTTCTTTCGGGATAAGGCTTGGGTATATATTCAATTTATCTGTATAAATCCTTTCTGGGCTGAGCAATAGTATATCGTCCACAAGAGGTCTTATATTTATTTTGGATTTACTTCCAATTAAAAAACCGACTACATTTTTGGAGTCCCTTTCTATGGCATACGTGATCCAAGTAAAATCCTCTTTCTTTTTTATAAATATCCACATTTCATCAAGCTCATATTTGCATCCAAGTTTTAATAACCTTGGAGCTGTAATCTGTTTACTTAATTTCAACATTCGAGAAAGCACGGTATTTTTGGATATGCCAATAATCCTTGAAATACTTAAAATGCCACAGCCTTCTTTTAATAATTTTATAATTAGGGAGTTGGTTGTCGCTTGGTAGGCTTTATAACAATAAGAGCCTTGAAACGAAGAAGAACAGTTTTTGCAAAAAAACCGTTGTCTTCCATTTCGTTTTCCTTTTTTTATGCAATTAGCTTGCTTACAGTTTTTACAATTCATACTGCAAATATAGCTAAGCACCAATTTGACCCACGTAGGAATATAGAAGCCTTATCTGATAGGTCCTAAGGCGTTTTCAATATTTCAATGAATAGAATAAGCTCCGTTTCCAGAGTTTATGATTATTTTAATTTATTGATATACAGTTGTTAAAGTTGTTTCTTCTCAAAAAGCACCAGTTTGGGACATTACCGTCAAGGTTGATGTCGCCCAGTTCCAAAAAGGCACCTTCTTCCCTTCGCAGGGCGCAACCGTAGTATACGGACAGCATTGCCCTGTCCCTTGCTTGCAGGGCTTCGGCTTTTATCGTGTCCACTTCGCTATGGGTGGCTTTATAGAGCAGATTTATTTCTTCCTGTGACAATACCGTGATTTCCCTTTTGTTGATTTTCAACAATGGGATGCCCAAGTGTGGCAGTTTGGTAACGCCTTTGTGGTGCAGGAACTGTAAGAACTTTTCGATGGCCTGCAAGTGCTGGTTGATGTACACATTGCTCAAGCCACCGCCACGCCGTTGGTTCGCCCGGGTGTAGATATGATCGTAATAATCTTTGTAGTGCTGTTGCCCTAAATGTGTAATGTGGTTGATATCCTTGCTTTCTAAAAAGTGCAAAAATTCACGTATCCGTATGGGCATTCCCTCAACGCTCTTGGGGTTGAACCCGAGGATGCCGAGCCACTCGCCAAAACCCCGTTGCAGGTATTCGTAACTGCTGTTTTTTAGGATTAGCTTTTTCATAATACAACTGACTTTTTTAAAGTCCACTTATACCTTTTCGTGGAACGCTGGAACGGTCGGGCTAACTTGCTGTCTTTGTTTCTTTTGACCGTTCCACTTTGCGTTTGGAACGGTTTGGAACGGTGGAACTCGGCGAGCCGCCGATGGCAGATAATTTTATGGCTTCCAAGCACTCGTCCAGTACATTCTGTATCTGTGCCTTGAGCGCTTCGTACTCCTTTTCATCGGTCAGCTCAAAACGGTTGACCTGCTTTCCTTTCTTCGCCACTTTCTTGATAAGGTAACTATCGTTCAGTTGTTTATGGTAGCGCCATTGGGTGGTCTTGGGCAACCGTAATTGCTTTCTGATTTCAAGGGCTGTAAATTGTTTCTTCTTTTTGCTCTTTAGATATGCCTTTAGACCTTCGAGGTAGTTCCTACAGCTTCCCGTGAGCTCGTCGCTTTTTCGCAATAGGATTTCCTTTAAGAGTAGGTTTGCGTTCTCGATGTCCTCGACAGTTACTTCGATGTACTCTTCCCCGGTCTGCTTGTCATATTGCCTGTGGCGCTGCCACTGGTGGTAAAATGTTACCGCTTCGATAAATTGCAGGTAATGGTTGTTCGTCCTCCGCGGTTTGAACACCGATTGCGGTAGGTTCAGCATATTGGCAAAAGGGTTGATGATCTTTATGGGTTTGAGTATGCGCTGGGTGTCCTGTAAAAATTCCTGTATTTCCCGTTGTCCGCAGGTGTTTATCTGTCCCGCCGACACGGCGCGCTAGTAGTCCATTATCTTTTTGTCCTGCTGTTCCGTTTCATCGAGGTAGAGCAAAAAACTGCGGTTGGCGTTGTCCTCGTAGATATGTTCCTTTGTGGTACAGCCCGCAACGCACACAGGGCCTTCCACCACTAAATACTTGGTCTGGGTCTCGCCCTTGTTGTTCTTGCTGGCGATGGTCTTTACGATACGTTTTTTGGTCTGTAGTTCGCGAAGTGGGTAGAGGGCATTTTCTGCTCCGTCCAAGTCCTCTATCAATATCACTTTGTTCTTAAGTTCCTGTTTTCCAAAATAGTAAAAGGCATTTTCCGATAGTGTCGTGATGCTGACCCGTTCCTCTTCGGGTATCAGCTCGCCGACTGCCGATTGTAAATGTGTCTTTCCTGTCCCGCTACTCCCCAAGCTTATGACGTGTAAGGGTTGTTCCCGTTTCCGGCTCGTGAAGATGATGTACATTAACAATCTGTTTATCTCTTCGCCGATGACACCGGATTTTCCGATTAGGTCATTTGTCTTTTGTAAAAGGTCTTTGGATTTTAAGAACGTTTCTGCTTTTTCTTGTTCTGCGGGCGTTAGCTTTTTGTGGGCTGGCTTTAGTTCGCCCTCGACCTCTTTTATCCTCTGGATGCGGTATTTTTCAAGTTCCTCGGTCAGCTCGTAGAGGCTCGCCGATATGACGGACGTGCCGATTTCCAGTTTCTCGGCACATTTACGGATGAACTTTTCCAGTTGGTTATCGTTGTACAGGTCAAGGTTGTGGCGCACGGGTGGTCTGCTACTTTCCTGTAACTGCAACTTGACCGTTACCCGCATCCTGTCCAGCCCTTCCAGCTTGATACCGCCCAATACCGTTAACTGCAACAGGTCGTTCCCGTAGATGAGCTGTTCTTGGTTGGTGGTATCGAGCATATCAATTTATTTTTTAGTACCTATTGGTAACAAAACTAATAAATAGGTACTAATTATGCAACACTTATAGCGTTTGTTTAATACCAATAAGTAACCTATATTTGCTCTAAACCTCTAAAACAGGTTATATACAGTACTTTTTTATGACTTTTGGCGAACGTATTTTATCGATAAGGAAAAGGCACAAGTGGTCCCAGGGCGACCTTGCAAAAAAGGTGGGGACTTCTGCGCCCATCATAGGGCGTTACGAGCGCAACGAGATCAAGCCCTCCATTGACACGGCAAAAGCGATTGCCGATGAACTCGGGGTTACCGTGGATTTCCTGCTCGGTGGCGATGATACCGTGATGGACAGGGAACTGCTGCAAAAGGTAAGGGATATCGAGAGCTTTACGGAAGAGGAACGAAACAAGATTTACGACCTTATCGATATGGCCATCAGCTACCACAAGACCAAAAAAGCATATTCCAAGGCATAAAAAAACCGCCTCGGGGGGCGGTTTCGATATTTATTGTAGCGTTTGCAAACTCAAAAAGGGTAAGTTAGAGTAATCAAACTTTTCAATACCCTTAGCTAATTCTGATTTCCAAAAACCATCATCATAACTAAAATTAGATACGGGCATTACCCAACAGTGGTTAAAGTTAGTTCTTTCCAAAAAGCACCGGTTTGGGACAGTACCGATGTTACCTCTTTATTTTAGTTATGATAATCATTTTTTCCAAGGTTCTTCCAAAGCTTTATTAACTAAAATCGCATCTTCTCTGTTGTTAGCTATATAATTAATTAGCTTATTGAGTAAAATTGATGATTTTCCTTTATTATTATCTGTAACATAATTTCCAGAATAATCAAAGCAGATAGAACCACTGTTTGGCAAATCAACTCGATATCTTACATCTGGATAATATGCTATAGTATCTTTTTCTTGCGTCAGCAGCAACTCTAATTCCTTATATAATTTCTCATTTAATGGAAGTTTGTAAAGACCATTTTTGACAATTATATCCTCACAAGATAAAGGCTCTACAGTAGTCATATCCTGCACGTTAAAAAAAAGAATAGTACCTATATTTTTATCCTCTTCTTTACAGGAGACGAAGAATAGTAAGAATAATAAGAATAATAATTTAGTCATTTCTTCCATTTTTTTTAGTAGATATTTCGTCTTCAACTTGAACAGAACGAACATTATCGCCCCTTTTATGAGAATATCTTGATTGAGTTTTGTTCCGTGAAATTTCCCCATTAGCTTTTGCTGTGTTAGTTTCACTGCCCTGGATTACTCTTTTTTCTTCAGCATTAGTATAATTTTCATCGCTTGTATCATTTACTCCTTCGGAGTGAGCTTTTGAATTTGTTTTTCTATCAACTGCGTGGTCAAATTCGTGCTCTAAACCTGTAGCAGGAGAAAGGATATCACCATTTTCAGTTTCTAAACCGCCTGTATCATCCCATTTAATAATACTGCGCGCACCATCATCCATCCCAGTGACATAAGTTCCAGAACCTTCTCCATTCCTTGCTTCAACAACATAATATGTGTTTTCAGTATCATTAGCAGCAGCTTGGAAATTTTTCCCTGCTCCATTTGATGTATTATAAAATCCTGCACCTAAGACGGAACTTACAAAACTGTTTTTCGGGGCATCGTGAAGGTTTTTCCCATTATATCTGAAACTTTGGTCTTTTCCGTTTTCATCTAGGTAATAAATTACGATATCTTCTGGCGCCATCCCATCAGGATCGCTATATCGTAAAGGGTTATCAAAGGCATAATTATAAGGCGAGTGCCTCCTCATCTGCTCTGCAAGTGGGTCGATGTTCATCCACCGCCCGAGTGCCGGGTCGTAGTTCCTCGCCCCAAAATCATACCCGTTTAAACCCAGTTCCTCTTGGTACTCTTTACCGCCAAAGCCGTACTTGTAGGAAGACCCCAAAAACGGGTCCACGGGCGTCAGGACTATGTTGTCGGTCCCGAGGTCTTTTTTAAAGCCCATCTTGGTCTGGTTGTAGCCTTTGTGGGCCAGCCCGAAGGGGTAGTAGTGTTTCTCTTCCAGTATCTTTAGTTCCCCGTCGCTGGGGTCTTTTGCATATCTCAGCCGTATGTTTCCCAAGTGGTCGGTATAATGAAAAACATAGTTATATTTTAGTCTCTGGATCCCTATACCAAAAGAAACAAGAGTCGCCTCTACCGTTCCTTCTGAATGGGAAAAGAAATCCAAGTCTCCATCGATATATTGGAACCCATCTATGTATTCTGTATTATTTGTTTGAACACCCCCTTCGGTCACGGTCTTTTTAAGTTTTATGCCATCGGCACTATAAAGATAGTCAATATGGCCTAGTGTGCCAAAAATAACTTGAGTGGGCAGGTTCAGATGGTTATAAAATATATCCGTAATTCCTTTATTTAGATCTTCGGTTAGGTTGCCAAAATCATCATACACAAATTCATCGCCACTCCCTACGTTACCATCGTTAAAGCCATCGGGGTGTACTTCGGCATCGTGAACATTCTTAAGTTTATTTCCATCATCATATTGATATGTAAGATCATCTATACCAATGGGGGTGCTAGTGGTTTCTTGTGATCCATTACGCTTTAAAGTAGTTATATTACCGTTCCTGTCATAAGTAAGGTGCTCATCGTAACTTTGGTTAAGAGGACTGGCCGTGCTAGGCTTTTGGTACCATGCATCCAAAAGTCGGTTGGTATAATCATAGGTATAGCCGTACTTTCGTTTTACATTGTCGCTGCTGGTACGCCAAAAGGTTTCCGCAATGTTACCATTGTAGAGTGGAATGACCTGTCCATTAATATCTTCGTCCACTTCTGTATAGTTTATTTTAAAAGCAAACAGGTCGGTAGGCTGCCCTGAAGGGCCTAGGTCATTCACGTTGTTAATTTTTGTAAGCCAACCACGAACGTTGTATGTATAGTCCACTTTTTGGTAATAGTTTACTTCTGTTCCGCCAGTTTTTTTACTTATAAGCTGCCCCAATGCATTATACTCGTTCTTTGCCAAGAGCTGTTCAGGTAGGCTATTGACTTGATGCGTATGGATCTCTACCCGCTCTTGGTCATCATAGGTATACGTATCCCGAACGGTTTGTAAAGGATCACTATTGCTTTTGCGGTGTTTGGTAATAGTATATAGGGGATTGCCTATAAAATTGTACTTGGTGTCCACTTGGGTATAACCTCCCAGCGGATAATCGGTTCGCACCCTTACGGCACGTGCCTTTTCGTCGTAAAGGGTATAACTCACTTTGGCATCGACCGTATTGTTATCAGTAAGGATACGGGTCCACGTTCCAGTGGGCATTCCCTTTGGTTTTATGGTGTTATTATAGTATACATTACTGTCTCCATCTCCTACATAATTAGGAATATTAATAGATGTGTCCCAATCGTAATTGTCATAATAATTTACGGTAAGTACGTGGTATCCTGTAGTAGGATAAACGTTATTGGTATAGCCGAATGCCACCCCATTTACGGTATTAGTTTCGGTCTGTGTTTCAGAGAGGGGCTCTGTTGTAGTTTCTGCTTGCTCTATTGTGGATTCACCGAGCCAAACCGGTACCCAAAGGGTGTAGGCCACCCGACCAAAAGGGTCGTACTTGGTGCGTATGGTGCCAAGTTCTCCACCTCCAAAAGGTGAAAGTATAGGTCCTTGGAAAACTGGGCGGTCCAAGGAATCGTAACCAATAAACTCTGTTCGCTTACCGGGCAGTTTTTTTATTGTAAGGCGGTTACGGTGGTCATAAGCGTACCGGTAGCCTAAATGATTCAATAGACTTTGGTAGTTTCCAACTAAATTACTCCCGCTGACAATCTGTTCCGAGAGTTTAGGTGGGATCACGATGGCTAAATTGCCATAATCATCGTATACATAGTAGGTGTCCAATGTGGTGGCAAAGCCAAATGGGTTGATACGACCCGTTGGGGTGGTGTAGTGACGTTTTAGCACCACCCTGCCAAGTTTGTCCTTAAATTCTACGACACTGCCTTTGGTAATGCTGTTCTCGTTGTTCTCGTCATAGGTAATAGTCTTGTAAAGCTGGTTGACAGGATACTTGTCTTCATATCCTAAAGCAGGTAGGCCTGTAGTGTTTGGGCTGGCCGTAAAATGGTACACCTCTGTTGATGTGTTTGTTTGGTACTTAAACTTGACCTCATGATTCTCATTCTTCATATCCCAAGCATCCCCAGGGGCTGCTTGTTTGAGTACTCGGCTTAGCGGCGAGGGTTCAAATTCTTTTTGTGAATAAGGGTTGTTGGTATAGTTAAATTCATAAGTATTATAAAAAGATTCTGCACTGTTAGCTGCATTGGAAGCGAAATTAAGAGAATTGGAACTACGGGCATAGGGAAGGTACCCTTTTTCCTGTCGTCCCAAGGCATCGTATTCAATATGGGTGATAAGATCATCCCCTTCACCCCCTTGACGGTAAGCTACTTGTTGAATGGGACGCCCCAGTCCGTCATAATAAGTGATATCTGTCTTTACCGTAGTTCTATCGGTTGAAGGCCGAGAGTACCCATAAGGGCTTTTATAGGTTTTGGTCTTTACCCAGTTCTGGTTCGAGCTCTGTGCCATACTGCTCAATAAAGGAGATAGGCAACATAGCATGACCGTTATTATCCTTAATAGGGGCAGAAAGTACGTTCTGTCTGTTTCTACTGAGATTAACTGTTTTGGAATATGATAATTATGTCGTTCTGTTTTCAAAATAGGTGTTTTTTTGATCGCTTATCAGTTTTCTTATTGTGGACGGTAGTGGTATTCATGCTCCTGTAAAAAGTTTCCTTGTTCATCTAGCACCCTTTTAAGACGGCCAGATTCATCGTACTTAAAAAACTGGGTGTCGCCTTTTGGATCAGTGACTGTACTCACACCTATTATGGGTTTATAGGTGTATGTTGTGACCATCTTATTTGAGGTCGAATTATTAACATAGTTTCGAAACTCTTCCATTTTGGCGAGTATCTGTTGCTCTGTTTTGTTAGGATTATTGGAAAAGGCGATCATATCGTTCCTTTTTTGAGTCGGGAGGCCGGCATAGGAACTATTCTCAATCTTGGCAATAGGATACTGCCCATTATAGCCCCAGACATAAGCAATATGCATCCCGTCTAATTTTGATACTTCTATGGGGTTGCCATAACTATCATACCTGTTGTAGGTGATGCGGTTTTCTAAATCGTTGCCGCCTTTTGCAGATTTTATCTGTTGGGGTAAGTATAACCCATTGGAGTTTGTATACCGTGTTTTTTGGTTGCTTAATAATTCCAAAGGATTTCCGTTACTATCTCCACGGTACACCCTAGTTTGAACGGGCTCTGCGATACGGTGAGCAGCAATTAAGTTATTCATATACGTTTCTCCCGGGAGATCTTGGGGATAGTCTGTTTTGGTGATGAGTGTTTTGCCATTTGTGCTGGTTGCCTTGATAGTACTGACAGGAAACACCCTGCCATCGTAACCTGAATCATACGTATATTCTTTAGAGTTTGTGAGAATGCCTGAATTAAAATAGTCTTTTGTCTCTTCTTTTTTTAAATAATATCGATAGCTTTTATTTGCATATATCTGATAATGAACCTCAAAACTAAGATAAAAGAAATATTGTCTAAAAACCATATTATCTACATGGTGGTTATCGACATTAAAGGAATATTCATTTATTTTTTCTTTAACCAATGTATAGTTGAAGGGCCCATCCTGTGAATAAAACTTTTCTTTTTTGAGCAAACCTTGCCTATGGGAAAGATTCAGTGACGGAATTAAGGTTTTTAGACACTCTGGAGTACAACTATATATTCCGTTGGAATAATCTCCCGGATTTGGATTTTCAGGAACATGAAACACTTTTTCAGTTTTACCTGAATGTTTACCGCTCAAGGTGTTACTAACCTCTTCGTAGCTAACGTTGGCCCCATAATTAGTTAATGGCAATAAAACACTTGACCGGAGTATGTCATAATTAGTAATTTGATTTATGGAACTATCCACTTCCGAATGTCCATTCCTTAAAACAAACACGGGAGGGGTAGTGACTACACCACTTGATTTTGTAGGATCGCTAAATTGGGTATATTTAATTTCTTCGTTCTTTGCAAGGTCACCTTCCTTGGTGTAGGATGCTATTTCTTTTACCCTCAGCCCGCCAACTTCAAAACCGTATCTAGGTTTTTTATAGCCATATATATCAAGCTTAGGTATTACAGTGCCTTGTCCAGCCGAAGAAGAATACTCAATACGAATTTGATCAATGTTTTCTGAGAGAGGAAACGTGTTTTCCGAATCGGCTTTCCCAAAATATGTGAATAGTTTTTCTTCATTATTATTTGAATCAACAGCAAATATTTCTAATTTTGGACAACCAAATTGACCATTATATTCACAACCGGAAGGGCCGTTGGTTACTTGGATAAATACGCCCCCTGTATAAACTGATGGGTTAAAAGCTATGTTTTGCACTGTATTAGTAGTTCCAGGATTGATTTCAAGGTCTTCCACTAGTGTTACAGCATCAAACGCATTAAAGGACAATGCCAGGGGGGCAGGAAGGGAATTTACTCTATTTAGTTCATACTCGTATTCTGTATACCCTCCCGTTGGATATTGGATTTTATTTAAAACCCATGCTTTGGTCTTATCCAAATGAACCGAGCGATCCCCACCGATATTATTTTCAATTATAATATTGCCATCTCTATACTGTACTTTTGGGAAAAAGTGATTATTTCCTGTTTTACCATTAAAAAACCCCCAATAATCTTGTGCGAAAGACAAACGCCCCGGGAGTTTTGTTAGTGTGTTATATGTGAATTTATATTGTTTATTGGTATCGTTGTTCTTTATTTGCGAAACGCCCTCTAGTTTTAATCGTTTTAATCTTTGATTTTGGGACACATCTACTGTAGGGATAACGGTGTTTAAAGTTGAGCTTAAGGATTCAAAATAGTCATATTCAAAAGTATAATGATCAACAAGTACTCCCCTAAAATCATAGAGGATCAAATCTGTAAGGGCAACATCATTGTCCAGGTCTATTCTATTATGGTTATAATCAAGATCAATACGTCCATTTGTATTTGTTACTTTCACCAAATAATAACTTTTGTTAGTGTTCTCAGAATATTGGAGTGATTGATTATTTTGAGGTTTATCAAAAATGTAATGTTCCCCAGTCAAGGTCCTAAAAAATGTATTTTTTGATTGATAATGGAAAGAAGTAATGTCGTTGTTGATAGTCTGTATATCCATTAACTCCCACGATTCATTGTAAGAATGACTATTGGAATTGGGATAGAATTGATAGCCGCTAATCGAGAAGGTATTTGCCGTATTAACAGCACTCCTTTGATTGTTTCTTGACCTTCCAAAGTAATATTTTGTACCATCTGGGGTTACAATGGTCCACCCAACCAAATCCCCACCGGCCATCGTGGGCACAATTCGATTATCGGTTTTTGGGTTTTGAACAATTGAAACGGGAAATTCAGGTATTGTTGCATTTGTTTCCTGCTCTAGGAAAAAGCTTCCACTGTGGCCCATGAAGCTATAATTATAAATGTCTGATTGAAAATCATCATCAGAGTTTTGATTTATTAAGCTTTGCTTGTCACTACTTCCTTCAATATCTTCTATAGTTGTAACATTTGGTTCTGCATATCCAAGGTAACCGCTCTGGTTTCCACCATCATCTGAACCACCACGGACAGACCTTGTTATTTTTCCACCCGCGTTTAAATTCCATCCCAGACCAACCCTTGAAGCAAATGATGCCACCTTTATACCACCTGCATGATAACTGAGTGATATTGGGATTGGCACCTTTCCTTTTAGTTCAAGAATAGGAACTGAAATATTAGGCACACCCGTGGCATATGAGGTAGGGGTGTCAATATAACTACCTAAGGATGCAGTTTCTGGTGAAGGAGGAAAAACAGTAGGTAAAGTCCCATCTTCATTAGGAGATGTCTGGGCACTTAATAAAAGTATATGTAAGAATACGGAAAATAAAAGTAGTATTTTTCTCATTTATTTAGCTTTAAAGTCTAAAACTTGTTTTAATAAAATTTTATTTTTTTACGATCAACTTTTTTTAAGGATTTTGATTGAATCGGTTCCTACATCGGTTTTGATGGTAATGAGGTAAACCCCAACGGGCAATCCTCTTAAGTTTACTGGTAAGGTTCGGCTCGATAAGGTATACTGTTGTAGCTGCCTGCCCCTGATGTCATATAGAAAAGCCTCGCCCGTTTCAAAGTCCGAGGTGATGATTACATTGGTAAAACCATCTGTTGGATTTGGATAGGCCTCTACCATCGAGTTGCTGTCGTCTTCATCTTTGTCCTTATCGCTCAACTTAACCACCCAAAAGTCGTGACGACCTTGCGAGCTGTTGCGCTCCCCCGATACCACTCCATTGCTGGTGCCAGCCAAGACATAACCTCCGTCCCTTGTTTCTACTAAACGTTGGAGGACATCGTCTCCGTTGCTGCCCACTTCCTGCCGCCATTTTTCTTCACCATCACCGTCTATCTTGATGGCTACATAGTCATTAATGCCTTTACTGTCATCGCGTTTAAGCCCTACTTTTTCACTTTTTGCATACCCGCCTAAGAGGATGGTGCCGTCTTTGTTCTCTTCCATACTGGAGAGCATATCGTATTCGCCTATGTCGTAGGTTTCTTCCCAAATAATGGAGCCCGAAGCATCGAGTTTGAATACCCAAAAATCAGTTCCTTTTTTATTGCCCGCCTGTTTGGTGGCACTGTTCTCTGATGCGGAAATACCTCCTATCAACATGGCACCTTCTTTGAGTTGGATGGCGGCATAGGGGTGGTCATCGTCCTCTCCCCCAAATGATTTTTGCCATAGTTGGTTCCCGTTCTTATCGAGTCGCAAGAGCCAATAATCGCCTTCGCCCAGTCCCTTGGTGGTTTTGTTTCCATCCTCACCGGAATTACTGTAACCTAGGACATAGATACCATTTTCAGGAGCGGGGCATAAAGCTTCCACTTCGTCCACATAGATGCCGCCAAAACTTACATCCCATTCCACTTCTCCCACTGTGTTGATCCTGACCAGCCAGTAATCTTTGTTACCATAATTTTCCCCTCTTTTATGCTCTGATGCTGGGGAAGAAGAAGAACCTGCCAATAGGTAGCCTCCCATTGGCATTTCAATGGCCGTCTTTAACATATCACTGCCAGAACCGCCCAAAGTCTTTTGCCATTGTTCAGAACCATCGGCATTGAGTTTTATGACCCAAAAGTCTTCAAGTCCTAATGCCTCTTCTTTTTTATAATCACTTTTTGAAGAGTTACTACTGCCAGCCAGTAAAAATCCACCATCACGGGTGGTCAAAACTTTGTTTAATAAATCTAGTCCATCGCCTCCAAAGCTTTTTTGCCAATCCAGACCTCCATGCTCATCCATTTTCCAGACCCAGTAATCGAGGTTGCCGATGTTCTTATCTTGCTTATTCCCATTTTTGTCCGAGACAGAGCTTCCAGCCAAAATAAAACCAAAATCATCTGTGGGCTGGGCATCGAAAAGATATTCGGCCTGAAGACCACCATAGGATTTTTCCCAAAGGACGTCTTGAGCATTTAGTGTAAGTGAAACTATCAGAAAAAGAAGAAAGTTCAGAGTAGAAAAATGTTTCATATGAAATATGTGTTCCTACAAAATAATCTTAAAATTCCTACAAATTATGTTAATAAAATGTTAAATAATGAAAAATCTCTTTGAGAGAATAGGGTTTCTCCTGTTTGAAAATCAAGGTGATAATGCTCTCTAAATAATAACTAAACATATACATAGCATTATATTTAATGTCTTGGAGTGAAGACGACTTATAAAAAGTAAGCTTGTGACCGACTTTATGTAATCCTGTCAACTCCAAAATATTGATGTTTTGCTGACAAAAAAACAAACAGATAGGATGAATAGGGAGATGATTCTATGTGCTTATGAAAAATTTAATTAGGAAATGAGACTATCGCAAGAATGTAAAACTGAACAATCCCCCATTACTGATCGTACCATTTAATATTAGCAGAAGCAATGAATACTTGACTGACTCACAGAGCCTCAACACTAAAATTATCAAATTAGAAGAAATCAATAGGTATAGGTGTTGGCTAAATAAGTATACAGTCTTGGCGAGTATAGAATTGAACTGGGAATGATATTATAATTTATTGTTATTTAAATAAACCTTTAACTCTTCTCTATAACTATTACCAACAGGAATTTCTGAATTGTTGATTAATACACATTTCCCATTATACTGACTTATTTTAGATAACGGAACAATATAGGATTTATGTATTCGCATAAATTTATAAGGACTTAATATAGCTCCTATCGATTTCAATGTTTTTAATGCTAAACAATAATTGTTTCCCGTAAAAATTTTAGCATAATCTTTCAACCCCTCAATATAATCGATATCGTTTACTAAAATCTTAATAAACTCATCTCCTTCTTTTACGAAAAATGAGGGCTCAAATGTCTTTTGGTTCTCACTACTTTCTAAACTTTCAAAACGGGTAATGGCTTTATAAAAACGTTCAAATGAAATGGGTTTTAATAAATAATCAACCACTTCCAGATCAAAACTTTCAACAGCATATTCACTATAGGAAGTAGTAATTATAAATTTTGTAGTATCCTTAGAAAGTTTTACAAGCTCAATTCCAGAAATTTTGGGCATTGCAATATCTGTAAAAACAACATCTACCTGATGATTTTCTTTTAAAAAATTAAAAGCCTCAACCGAATCTGTGAATGTTTTAATCACTTTAAAATTAGAGAACCGCTTTAAGTGATGCGTTATAACATCAATGGCTAAAGGCTCATCATCAATTATTATGGTTTTATAAAAATTCATTTAGGTAGCGCTATTTTAAGATGTGCTGTATAAGTTTCTTCTGTATTGGTGATCTTTATTATACTTGGACTTTTAGGATACAACAACTGTAAGCGTTGTTTTAAGTTTTCAAGTCCTTTTCCTTCACGTTTACTTTCTTGAAAATGCTGTTTTTTAAAAAGACTATTCTCTACGTTGAACAGAAGTTCGTTATTCTCTATATTCACATTGATTTTCACAAATGCATCTTTTGAGTTGGTGTAAAATCCGTGCTTAAAAGCATTTTCTACAAGTGTTATTAAAAGAAAAGGGGCTATTAAATCTCTATCGCCTATATTTTTATCAATGATAAGTTGGATAGAAGCCTCTTCACCAAATCGCATTTTCTCAATATCGATATATTTTTTGATAAAATCCAATTCTTTAGTCAATGGTACTTTTTCAAGATGCGTTTCATCGGTTAAATAGCGCATCATACTTGAAAGTTTCAAGATATAATCTGATGTCTCTGGGTGATCTTTTAAAGACAAACTATACAAAGAGTTAAATGCATTAAATAAGAAATGAGGGTGCAATTGATTCCGAAGTAATTGTTCTTTAGCTTGGTTTAATTCTTTTTCTAGTTTTTTATATCGATTTAGAAATTCTAAGCGATTTATAAAATAGATACCCAAATAAAATAAAAGTGACTGTCCTAGAAAGCTCGTAAAGTATTCAAAGGATTGTTCAATCTCGATCCTATCGTGTATCCTGAAATCCTTAAGCGATGCCAATCCTATTAGTAAAAAAATAAAGAGACTTACGAACCCAATTTTATACCAAAGGTCTTTTAATTTTAACACATAATAATATAATCCATAAGCCATTAAAGCAAATAGGAAATTCTCTACAGCATCGCTTGTCAAAAAGAAAAGCCAATCTTCTGGGATTGAGTAAAAAGCTTCTCGTACCAATTCGAAAGTGATAATAGCTATAAAAGTCACATTGAAAGTGATTTTAATAGACCGTATGCTTTTGCTAGATAGTTTCAACATAATAGGTTTTAATCAATATTTTGTAAATATAGAAAAATGGAGTGCCGTTAAGTCGATTAGAAAGATAGGTTCGTCGATTCGCTATTAGTGTTTGTCTATCTAATTTTCAAAGAAACTCTAATTAAAATATGTTTGATACATATTCACATTAAAATTAGAAAAATGAAAACGTATTTTATACTGACTATTTTATGTTTTACCTCCTTATTTGTCTTTGGTCAAAAACTGGAACTAGAAAAAGCATCTCCTTTTACAGCTGTAAAATGGGAAAAGGAGCAACCTATTGTAAAATTTGATAATGAATGGTACCATTTTGAGAAATTGGATCATTTCAGCAAAAAAGATATTTTAGATTTTTGTAAAATGGAGTACGGCGACAATTGGCAAAAACGTTTTTCTGAAGATCTTGTGGAGGTATTGAATGGCTTAGGGTATCAACCCAATGTAAAAGTGAGTTTACAACTTTCTAAAAATGATGTTTCACTAACAAGAATAGGAACATTTACTTTTGAAAACAGACAGCTTTCACTTCATTACAACAAAGCTAAAATAGCATCTAAATTTCCTCAAAAAATATCGACAGCAGAAGCTTTAGCCGATTTAAGTGAATTTAAAGAAATCTTGAAAACTAGATCCTCTTATGCTCGACTTTCAACCTTTGATTATAAATCAGCTATAGGAGAATTAAAGGCATCGATTTTAAGTGAAAATAGTGACATAGATATTAATGAATTTACAAATGATCTGAGTAAAATTATGTCAGAAATTGGGGATAGGCATTCATCAGTTAAAAATGAAGCATTCAATATATTAACAAATAAAAGCTATAATTTAAAACTCCCGTTTGGTGTCGCTACAGTAAATGGAAAAATGGTGGCGACAAAACAAAATGTAAAAAATGAAAACTATATTTACTTTTATAATTCATATCCTACTATTAAAAGTATAAATGGTGTAACAATAAAAACCCTGCTAAACTTTTTTAATTACAAGGATAAAAAAGCGCCAAAACAAGCAAAACTATCGAGAGGAAGCAGTGCAATTCAAAACTACGGAGCACTATTATTTAAAAATAATATACAATGTCCAGATAGTGTGAAAGTGGTTTTTACTGACGGTATTACTGAAAAAACGGAAAAATTTCAATTGACTACAGAGAAAAAAGGATATTCTTCAACGTTGCTTCAAGAGCATTATAATCTCAGGGAGAAGGTCGGAAATGGAAACTTTGATGGTTTGAGCAAAACGCTAGAATCTAATATTGGGTATATTAATATTCCTCAAATGTATCATTATAAAAATGTGGAAGGTATAGAAGGTTTTATAAAAAATACGTTGAGAAGTTTCTCAAATACCAAAGCATTGATCATTGATATTAGAAATAACCCTGGAGGCACAAGAAATTTACTGAAAACATTTGCACATTATATTATTCAACCAGAACAGTCTCCTTGGGTAGCTAATGTCGCTTATTTAAGAACAGATTCAACGATACTTGGGGATGAAGAATCAATGAGCGTACGTTATCTATATAGTTATAATTCTGAGAAGTTAACACACACCGACAGAAATGCAATAGATCAGTTCAATAGCAATTTCGAGCTTCAAAAGAGATTTGATACTTCAAAATTTAGTAACCCTTTTTATATGGTTTTACATAATGGAAAGCAACCATATTTTCATCCAGTATATGTTTTAGTAAATGAAAATAGTTTTAGCGCAGCAACTGTTTTCACAAGCGCATTTAAAAATTTACCAAATGTAAAAATTGTTGGAGAAACAACGGATGGCTCCAGTGGTAATTCAAGAAAATTCCATTTGAAAAATTCAAATATTAGAGTTAAAGTATCTACGATGCTGTCATTTCAAAGAAATGGAAAAACCTTGGATGGAAATGGAACGATTCCAGATATCGCAATTCCAGCAGATGAAACACAAGTATTAAAAGGTATTGACAGTCAGTTAAATAAATTAATTAAAATAATCAATAGACACTAATCTTCAAAGGGTAAATTAACGCAGATATACAGAACTTATCTTATTGGTTAACTTTTACACTTGCGAAAGAGTTATGAGAATCATTTAGAAAAAATTTGCATAAATTTTATCGAACGGAATCGAAAATCAGAGCTTGGAATTAGATTCAAGACAATGTGCTGATCGGATTATAAAAAACGGATTATCCTCCTTAAGTAGGATTTAAAGCGGACTTAACTTCAAAGATATAGATTGAAATGCAGTTTGGCCGCCTCCCGACTTTTCTCGGAAATGAACGGATAACTGAAGTTAAAAATCCTTAAGATCTATTTAGAATATATTTCAATATTATCCACGACAAAGACTGAACCTTGTGTGAAAAAAGGTAACTTTATTTTATATAAAGAGGAATAAAATGCAAAAAAAATAACTTGAAAATCGCGGAAAAATAACTTTTTTATTTGTCTGCTTTTATCTTATTTAAAAAGATATGCAATTTGAAAAAAATACCCATTATTAGGTATTTTATACTACTACTGCATCATGTATTTTTAAAATACAAACTATTGTTATGAAAAAGTTCATCTATCTCTTTTCAATATTCTTAGTAACAACCTCTATATATAGTCAAGATAATAATGAAGCTGAACTTAGAAAAGAGTTAAAAGAAATCCGACAAACTTCCGAAAAAAAAGGATTAGAGTTAAAAACATTAAGGAAAAAAGCCTTTTCACGATGGTACAGTTTTTCTGCCAATAGCTCAAGTAGTGATATTTCTTACATTAATTCTAAAATCATTGAACTTCAGTCTGTTATCGATTATGCTCTAAGCTTTAAATCGTCCCACGACCAAACTTGTAAAGAATTTGATCTAATAGATGTAGAGTATGATAGAATTATGGTTGAATTATTTGGAGATAAAAGAGGGGTAAGTGATTCCTGTAAAAATTATTACAAAACTTTAGAGGTTTTGAATTCAAAGTTAGCCGATTTAAAGAATCAAAAAAAAAGGCTTTCCTCTAGTAATTCATCAACAGCCCCATATTCAACAACCAATACATCCTCAAATTCAACCTCTAACATTACAAACGAAAATAAAATTTCAATCACTTCTCGCTACAATAATAATTCACCGTATTCAAATTCCAATACTAATAATACCCCAGGCCAATCTTCAAGTGATTTTAAAAAAAATGATACCCAAACAGCTTATCAAAATCAAAAAAGAGAGTATGAACGTCAACAGAAAGAACGTTATGAAAACGAAAAACGTCAACGTCAGTTAAATGAAGAACGCTATAGAAGGGAAAAGGAAGCTTACGAACAAATAGGCACCGAAATTGGTAATGCCATCAATGGGATAATAGGAAGTTTCAAAAATAAAAAGAGAAGAAAATACACTACTACTTTTGACTTACAGACAGAGCTAAAGAAAGTAGAAGAGGCACGCGATAAATTTGATGAGGCGGCAAGCCGTTTTAAGAATGAAATAAGCGAAATAATACAAAGTAGAAAAGATTTTTTTGCAACTTCGGAGACCATTACGCCCACCCATACTATTAAAGCCGACGCTAACAAGCCCATTTATTTTTTGGTTGCCTATACTAAAAAAGCTTACGATAGAAAAGTAGAAAAGATCGATTACGAATACATGTCACAGATAGTGATTGAATACGATATGAAAGCTACCGTATATTTCTCACCTATTTTCATCGTGTACCCTACTTCAAGTGGAACCTATCCATTCGTAAAGGAAGTATTTGCAGATATTATTGAAAAGACACCAATTTTTGAAGAAGCACAAGACATCCATTATTATAACTGGTTTTCTTCAGAAGAAGAATTATTGAAGCAATTGAAAAGTGAAGCTAATAAAATTGAAGACCAGCATAATTTTAAGAAAGCCGTAATAAGTACAGATCCCATATATATAGATTTTAATCAACCATCCCAAAAAACCAAAAGTTATTGGGACTAAAGACCAAAAGCATGAAAAAATTTATTTTAGTTGTAGTTTGTTTAACCTTTAATTTAGCCATTTCGCAAGATATGGCTACTGCCAAAGCGAATTTTGAAAAAGCGGAAAACGCTTATGCATCTAATAATTTTACCTTGGCATTGGAGTACATAAATCAAGTAAAGCAGAATTTAGAAGGCAGGACGAATGCCGACATTGTTTACCTTGAGTTGCTAACTAGAATTGAAAATGACAGCAATGACGGTGAGATTTCCAACCTTTTCAAACAATTTAAGTTAGAAGCAAATCCAGACGATAATCGACTTGCCAAGGTACAGGTTTTAAAAAATACATATGCTAAGGAAAATACTGCTTTGCTGTCTCAAAAAATCAATACGTTTAAAGAGCATGCTAATAGCTTTGAATACGCACCGTTCTATGAAAACGGAAAGTATGGCTATATAAACTCTGAAGGTGAAACTGCAATATCCTATCAATATGAAATTGCAGAAAAATTTAGCGAAGGGCTTGCAGCGGTTATGAAAAATGGAAAATTTGGTTATATAGATAAAAATAACAATGTTGTTATTCCGTTTAAATATGATATTGCCGCACCCTTTTATGAAGGTCGTGGTCGTGTTTTAAAAGACGGAAGATGGGGCTTTGTTGATAATGCTGGTACTGAGGTTATACCAATTCAATATAATGAAGTGGCAAATTTTGTGGATGGCTTTGCAAGTGCTCAGCGCTATAGTAATGGTAATTGGGGAGCAATAGATACCAACGGTGACATCGTGATTCCTTTTGAATATGATTATGTAGGGGATAAAAATAACGGCTTTACAACCACATTTCAAAAGGGTGATAAATGGGGTATAATAACAGGCGATGGACGTATTATTGCACCAGCTATCTACGATTATGTAGGTCGTCTTTCAGAAGGCTTTTATAACGTGGGCAAAAATGAGCGTTTTGGATACTTGGATGAAGCAGGAAATATTGCATTTCCACTAAATTATGAATTGGCATACCCTTTTGAAAATGGTTTGGGCCGCGTAAAAAAGAACGGCTCCGTCGGTGCTATCAATATGGAGGGTGATGTAATAATCCCTTTTCAACATAAGACGATTTTTGAAGCATCAAATGGGCTTTTTATGGCAAAAAATTATTTCGACAAAGCTGGCTTTTTTAATTCTGAAGGTGAAACAATAATTCCTTTTTTATACGAAGCAGCTAATGATAGTTACAGTGACTTGATACCTGTGAAAAAAGGTGGCCGATGGGGCATTATCAACAAGAATAATGAAACAGTGATTCCTTTTAATTATGATGCCATACTTTCATTCAACGAAGGCCTTGCTCCCGCTTTAAAAAATGAAAAAATGGGTGCTATAAATACAGAGGGTAAAGTGGTAATACCTTTTAGGTACCAAGTAATTTATTCTTTTAAAAATGGATTGGCTAGGACATTACTTAATGAAAAGTGGGGTTTTATTAATACTCGAGGAGAAACTATTATACCATTTATGTATGATAAGGTTTTCGATTTTGAAGATGAAGGCGTTTCTGTAGTTCACAAAAATGGCCGTTCTTTTTTTATCAATAAAAAGAATGAAGAGCTAACCGATTGGGGTGATTACTAAACTTTATAGCATCGCTTCTCGACTTTTTTTTGGGAATGAGCAGACAAGTAGAGTGGAAGCTTCGGAACAGTATCTAATTTGATTAAACACAGCAATTCTTCAATTAAATATTCCCTCGATAATACTCTAAAATTTTTACACGAAGCGCATATTCATACTTTACATTTGCCAAATTAGTCTGGGCGTTGTCCAAGTTATTTTTGCTAATTACATATTCCACGCTATTCGAAACACCATTGTTAAATCGTATTTCATTAATACGGAAAGATTCCTTATAAGCTTCTACTTGATCTTTAAGCAAGCTATAACGTTCAAAAGCAGTTTGCATCGCGCTATACGATTGCTTGATGGATTGTTTAAGATCTAATTTGGTCTGCTCTAAAGCAGTTTGAGCTTCTTCTTTTTTAATTTTTTCGAGCGCTACATTATTTTTAGCCCGGAACCCATTAAAAATAGGGACGCTTACTGCAATGCCTATTGAAGAGTTGAGGTTGTTGTCAAATTGATCGCGGTATGGGATGTTATCGCTTGTAAAATTAGATTCTTCTGTAAAAACCGAATAATCCTGATTGTCTATAGTCACAAAATCCCCTGTTTCTAGAATGCTCGTCCCTGTTTCGTTAAAGAGCCTTGCAGCGCTGGAATAATTCGTGTTTAAGTTGGCAAAAAGACTTACTTCTGGAATGTATTGAGAACGAGCTACAGCTACTCCTTTTTTGGCTGCTTCCAAACTTAAATCGCTTGCCTTGATCGTGGGGAATACCTGAAGGGCTTTTTCGTAGACCTCTTGTGCCGTATAATTATATCCTTCAAAATCTAATTGAACATTTAAGGGAGCTACAGTAATGGTCTCTTCTGTATTAACAAGGGTATTAAGGTTTATAAGCTCGGTCTCAAGGGTATTTTTACTTTCGGCAATATTGGCCGCATCCATCGCCAATTGACCTTGAAGGTCACGATATTCTGCTGGGTTTCCGGTTTCTTCTTCAAACAAGCTTCTTAATCTGTCCAATTGTCCTTGAGTGGTTTTTAATCGGGATTCGGCAAGTTTAACCAAATCCTGTGCATTCAACACCTGAAGATACGTCAACGTCACATTTAGGATTAACGATTGTTTGGCGGCTTCAACTTCCATTTCGGCAGACTCCAAGTTAAGTTTTGCCTGTTTCCAACTATTTATAAGCCTAAAGCCGTTAAAGATTACAGCATCCAGCCCTAGACCGGCATTAGAAAATGTGAGTTCCTGATTCACAATACCATTGGTAAAAGGATCAATACTTCGGCCATTTGAGATGCCTAAATTATACGAACCATTAATACTTGGCAGCAACGCATTTTTACTTTGTTTAAAATTTACATCCCGGGTTTCTTTAGTTAGCCGGTTTGTTTTAAGGTCAAGGTTGTTTTCTATTGCTAAGTTGATGCATTCCTCAAGGGAATGTGCCGTTCTTTCTTCCGTTTGTGCCAAAAGAAAAAAGGTAGTTGCAAAATATAGTACTACGGAAATTTTAAAAGTCATAATATAGGTGATTGATGAATAAATTTTTTATTTGCGGTCTCGTCTTCCATCTAGAAGATGTAGGATACGCGAACCGTAACCCGCATTGGTTTCAGAATGCGTTGCTTGAATTATGGTTACGCCTTCCTCGTTCAGCTCTTTAAATAGTTTCATAATCTCCTCACTCTGTTTGGAATTCAAGTTTCCCGTGGGCTCATCGGCCAAAATAAGTTTTGGTTTGGCAATTAGGGCACGGGCAACCCCCACCAATTGTTGTTGCCCACCGCTCAATTGGCTAGGAAACAAATCTTTTTTACCGACAATATTAAAACGGTCCAACATATCAGCCACCAACGCTTTCCGTTCGGCCGATTTTACGTTTTTGTACAATAAAGGCGTTTCTATGTTTTCATAAACGGTAAGCTCGTCTATCAAGTGATACGCCTGAAACACAAACCCGATGTATTCCTTATAGAGTTTAGAGCGGTGTTTTTCTTTCATGGTGTGTACCGATTCCTCCAGGAAAGCATATTCGCCCTCCTGAAAGCCATCTAGCATCCCTATAACATTAAGCAAAGTCGACTTACCCGAACCGGAAGGCCCCATAATGGTGATAAACTCGCCTTCTTCGACTTTAAGGCTGATATCATTCAGTAAAAAAACACGTCTGCCGCCTTGGGTGACCCATTTGTAAATGTGATTAAGTTGTAGTAGCATATTGTTATTGTTTTATTTTTTATGATTTTTATTCCGAAGCATATAGCTATGAAAGACCTCACAGGTTTCCCTCCTACGCTAAATAGCTTCGGCGGGCAGGTACAACCTGTGAGGTCTAGGTTGTTATTCCGATCTGAGACTTTTCACCGGGTTTGCACTTGCTGCCTTTATACTTTTAAAACTTATAGTGAAAAACGCAACAGCAATGGTAATTACCGCAGCCAAACCAACTACCCACCATTTAATTTCAATGCGATAGGCGAAATCCTGTAGCCATTTGTTCATTAAATAAACCCCTAATGGAAAGGCTATTAAAAAGGATATTATAATGAGTTTTAGAAAGTTTTTTGTTAACAAACCTACTATTTGACCAACACTTGACCCCAACACCTTCCGTATCCCAATTTCTTTAAATCGTTGTTCTGCCGTGTAGGTTACCAAACCAAACAAACCAAGACACGCCACAAAAATGGTTAGGATTGCAAAAAGCATCAGGATTGTTCCCATTTTTTGTTCTTTTAAGTAGGTCTGGTTATACGAATCGTCCAGTATAGAATAGCTGAATGCTTCTTTGGTATTAAACCCTAACCAAAGCGAATTTGCTTTCTCGATTAAAGCAGCCATATCGTCTGTTTTAGCACGTATAATAAGACCACCGTATTGATTGTTCATCATTATCAAAGGTTCAATTTTTTGATGTAGGGATCTAAAATTGAAATCCCTAACCACCCCTACAATTGTTAAGGTTTTCCCCCTATTATCGCTGCCTTTTCTTATCTGTTTTCCCAGAACATCATCTCCAAAGCCTAATATTTTTACAGCTTGCTCATTAATAATAACTTTGGTGGAATCTGTGCCAAACTCTTTTGAAAAATTACGGCCCGAAACCAGTTCCATTTTCATAGTAGGAATATATTGTGCGTCCACATTATAAACCGCCATTCTTCTTATAAGTTTATCTCCTATAAAAATTGGTGACATATTAGTATCTGTATCACCGGCGGGAACAAATGCAGATTGTGAAACAAGTGCCACCTGCGGATCATTTAAGAGTTCATTTTTAAATGCAGCCTCGTTTTGGCCCAATAAGTATGACTCCCTCAATACCAAGAGCTCATCTTTATCGTAACCCAGCTTTTTATTCTGAATAAACTCCATCTGCTGGTAGACTACCAAAGTCCCCAAAATAAGCCCCGCCGATATAACAAACTGAAAAACGACTAGTCCGCTTCTAACCGCTTTACTATTTCCAGTACCTGAAGATTTACTTTTAAGGGCTGCAATGGGTTTGAAGGAAGAAAGAAAAAAGGCGGGATATCCACCAGCAAAAAAACTAATTCCCAATACAAGTAAAATAAGAAAGATAACAACGGAAGGTCTTAACAGCTCATTTATATTTAATTGAGTGTCTGAAACAGTGTTAAAGAATGGCAACGCAAAAACAAAAAGAATCACTGCTAGAATGGTTGCCAATATGGTCGTTATAAAAGACTCGATTAAAAACTGATATCTCAGTTGTTTTTTATTGGATCCCAATACTTTCCGGATGCCAATTTCTTTTGCTTTTTTTGAAGCCGATGCCGTAGCGAGGTTCATAAAATTGATACAAGCTATGAACAACATAAAAACAGCGATAGCACTAAAAATATACACGTATTTAATATCTCCACCTTGTTCTAGTTGCGAGGCTCCTGAAAAGTCCGATTTTAAATGAATATCCGTAAGCGGCTGAAGTAACAGCCCTATTTTATTGGTTTTCGAAAATTCTGAGAACGACATTCCCATCCTTTCTTGCATTTGTGGTCCCATATATTTTTCGACCATGGATGGGATTTTAGTTTCCACCGCTTGGATATTCGTTCCCTTTTTTAATACCAAATAGGTAAAGAATTCAGATTGCATCCAAGATGTATTTTCTGCAGGAGTATAACCAACTGTAGAGACGAACATATCAAAATGAAAATGTGAATTTTTGGGCACTTCTTTCATAATCGCCGTGACTGTAAATTCGCGGTCGTAATTTTCTAACCGTAGCACGTTCCCTAACGCCTGCTCATTTCCGAAGTACTTTTTCGCCTCTTTAACAGTTAACACCACACTGTTGGGCTGATTTAAAGGTGTTTTGGCATTTCCTTCAACAATAGGAAGCGTAAAAACATCAAAGAAATTAGGATCTACATAGGCAATTTTACTGTCCCGATATGCAGTATTTTTATAGATTATACGGGGGTATAATAACGTTGAAAGCCGTGTAGCATCCATCACTTCGGGCAGTTCCTTTTTTAATGCGGTTGCCACCGGAGCCATCACTACGGCTTCTTTTATATGTTCTCCGTTCACTTTGCCATTGAGCACAACACGAACAATCTGGTCTGCTTTTTTGTTGAAGGTATCATAGCTTAATTCGTTAAACACGAACAGTGCTATTAGAAGACAAGTAGCGATACCTATTGCCAACCCAAAAACATTGATAAAGAAAATACCTTTAGTTTTCTTAGTATTCCGCCACGCGATTTTAAAATAGTTCTTTATCATAATTTTATGTTTAATTAGGGGGCTTCGATACAATTCCGAAATGCTCCGCTTTCGGAATCACTCAGCCACCTTTATTATTTTCCACTGCTCACTACGTACTGAATACTGCCAACTGAACACTTTTCCTGAGCGAAGTCAAAGGGCTGTCTACTTTCTTCATTCCGTCCTCAAACTTTTCACCGGGTTTGCAATAGCTGCTTTTATGGCTTGAAAGCTTACTGTAATCAAAGCTACGCAGACTGCAATGACCCCCGCAATTGCAAATACCCACCAATTAATCTCTGTGCGGTAGGCAAAATCTAATAACCATGTATTCATTAACCAATAGGCAACCGGAGCTGCAATCACAAAAGCAATCAATACCAACTTTAGAAAATCTTTTGACAGCAATCTTGTTATTCCCGTAACGGTGGCTCCCAAAACCTTTCGTATGCCAATTTCTTTTGTACGTGCTTCAGCCGTAAATGCGGCCAGACCGAACAACCCTAGACAGGCAATAAATATAGCCAACAAGGAAAAAGCGGTTGCTGTTTCTGCCGTTTTCTCTTCCGAAGCATATAAACTTGCGACGTGCGTGTCTAAAAACTGATAGTCGAAAGCAGTATTTGGCAGATTACCCGTAAAGTTTTTTTGTAGTTGCCCCATAAACTCTGAAAGGTCCTGTGTTTTATACCTAACCAGCAAGGTGCGTATGGATTCGGGAGCGTTATTCGATTTGTAATACATATATCCGCCAACAGCTTCTTTCAAAGAATTATAGTTGAAGTTTTCCACAACGCCAGTAACAATAGACTTATCGCCTAACTCGGTGTTTATATACTTCCCAACAGCTTCTTCGGGTGTTTTAAAACCTAAATACTGAGTGATTTTTTCGTTAACTAAGGTGTAAACGATAGAATCGCCTTTAACAATTGTTTCAGGCAGTGAATTACCTGCCAATAAGTTAAGCTGCATGGTTTCTACAACAGAGCCATCGGAGCGGCAACTACTTATTGGCATTCCGCTAACATCGGTGCTTAATTTTCGTACAGACCGACCACTTTCATTCTCACCCGGTATGGATTGTACGGCGGAAACACTTTCAACATTTGTCTGCCGTTTTAAATCGTTTATTGCATTTTGAATTTGTTGTTGGCTTTCAGCAGATTTAACAGAAAGCGCAACAATACCATTGGGATTGTAGCCTAGCTTTTTATTCTTAATAAAGTCCATTTGCTGAAATATGATAGTAACGGCAATAATTAAAATAATAGATGCCGCGAATTGAAAAACCACGAGACCCTTCCGAACAAAATCGGCTACAGCGTATTTTTTCTTCGATTTATTTACCAAAGACAACGGAGAAATACTCGACATAGAGAGCGCTGGATAGCTTCCTGCAATTAGTGTAACTAAAGCCCAGATTATAAAAAGACTCAGTAAGATTTCAGGAGATAGTAATTCATTATAATTAAGTTCATTTCCTGTAATATCTCGAAATAAAGGAAGCGCCAAAAATGAAATTCCATATCCAATAATTATGGAAATAAAAACCAAAATGCCAGTTTCCATATAAAAAAGAGAAAGCATTTGTCTTCGGTTTGCACCCAGAATCTTGTTCATTCCAATTCCTTTTGATCGTTTTTGGGAATTCGCAGTCGCAAGATTCATATAGTTGATACAGGCAATCAACAAAACCAAAATAGAAAGGAACAGCAAGCTTTTTATGGTGCTGATATTTCCTAATCGAGAAGAATATCCTTCCCTAATATCTGAAGAATACAAATGAATTTTTGTCAGTGGTTGAAAAAAGAATTCTGTAAAATATTGCCCTTCCTTGTCAACATATTTATCAATTAATTTGCTAGCTTGTTTTTGTACTTCAGCAACGTTTGCATTAGGCTGAAGCTGAACGTAGGTTTCATAACTAGCATTGCTCCAATACACATTAGTACCCATCCAAGAATCCATGATGTTATAAACTAAATCGCAGTCAATCACGCTGTTTTTAGGCAAATCCTTGTAAATTCCGGAGACCAGAAGGCTGTCCCTGTTATTTACTGAAATAATTTTTCCCATAGCATTTTCGTTGCCGAACAATCGCTTTTTTGCCGATTGCGAAAGCACGATAGATTTTGGTTTTGAAAAAGCATCTTGACTGTTACCCTGAGTAAAATTGAAATCGAACATGTTAAAAAGGGCGGAATCTGCTAGATATAGGCTATTCTCATTAAAATTCTTGTCGCTTATTTTTAACGAAGCTGTAGCACCAAAATCATCTTTTATAAGCCGCGTCATTTTTTTTACCTGTGGAATATCTTGTGCAATGGCCGGTCCCACCGCGTTGGGCATGGTAGCCCAAGTTTCAAAATCGTATTCTTCGCTTGTTTCCATATTCACCCGATACATATCTTCTGAATTCGAATACATGTTATCAAAACTGAGCTCCGTATTTACAAAGGCGAATAGAAGAATACAAACACATAAGCCAATGGCCAATCCAGCTATATTAAGAGCTGTGAAAAGTTTATTAGCGCGTATGTTTCGCCAAGCTATTTTAAAATAATTCCTAAACATAATTGTTCTCTTTTTGATTGGACTTCGATACTATTCTGAAAAGATTCACTTTCGGAATCACTCAGCCAACTTTATTATATTAGTTACTCAATACTGAATCATTCCGTTCGTAAACTTTTAACCGGGTTTGCAATCGCGGCTTTTATGGCTTGGAAGCTTACCGTTATAAGCGTTATTATCACTGCAAAACCACCTGCAATTATAAAAACCCACCATTCAATTGTAATTCTATACGGGAAATCTTGTAGCCAGTTTTGCATAACGTAATAGGCAATTGGGGAAGCTATAATAAAGGCGATACCCACCAACTTCAAAAAATCTTTGGTTAAAAGACGGACTACGTTTTGAACACTCGCTCCAAGCACTTTTCTGATGCCGATTTCTTTTTTTTTCTGCTCTGCAACAAAAGAAATTAACCCGAATAAACCCAAGCAACTTATTAAGATTGCCAAAGAGGTAAAGACGACCGAAATTTTGCCCAATCGTTTTTCTTCGGCATATAATTTTTCGACCTCCTTATCTACAAATGTGTAAACAAAAGGGGTGTTAGGGCTTATCGCTTTCCAAGAGGCTTCAAGCTCGTTTAAAAGAGTTTCATAATTTTGCGATTTAGTCTTTAAAATGATCCAGCCTGGCCAGGTTTCATTAAAGAGCAACATGGGAGCTATTTCTTCTTTTAAAGAAGCAAAATGATAATTGTCCGTAACTCCAACAATTTCAAATTCATCAACTTCACCTTCGTAGGTTTGTATAAGCTTGGATCCAACAGCATTTTCTAGCGGAATATTAAAGGCATCAATAGTTGCTTTATTCACCAAAACCTGAATGCTATCGTTGGTACGGAACGTGCGTCCTGTAAGCAGTGAAGTCCCTACGGTATTGATATAGTTGGGACTAACACCATCATAGTGAACCAAGGTTTGATCGGCCGGATTTCCGCCCGGAAGCGTCAATCCCAGATCGCCTAAAATAAATTCTGAAGGATAATGGTTACTCCCAGAAACTTCAGCTACACCACTGATTGTTTCGAAATTCGACTTTATAGCACTAAAATTTTCTGAAACTTGCTGTGTTCCCAACCGAACGGCAATGAGGTTGTCTTGATTATACCCCATATCCATTTTTTGAGAGTGTTTTACCTGTTGGGTAATGATAATAACGGAAGAAATTAACCCAATGGAAACCACAAATTGAAATACGACCAAACCTTTTCGCAAGTTTCCATTACCTAAATTTAAGCTTCCTGATCCTTTTAAAACTTTAACCGGTTTAATGGCCGAAAGGATTATTGCGGGATACAGCCCTGCAATAAAACCTGTAAGGATTCCCAAAGTTAAAAGCGCTGCTAAAATCTTCCAATCAAACAAGGCCGAATAGCCTATAGAACCTTCTGTTAGTGTGTTTAAAAAGGGTAATGCCAGCGCAGTTAAAGGAATGCTGATAATCGACGCAAAAAGGGATAGTAGTATCGATTCTCCTAAAAATTGACGTACGAGGGTTCCTTTATCGGCACCAATTGCTTTTCGTACTCCAATTTCCTTGGCCCGCTTATTGGCTCGTGCCGTACTTAGGTTTATAAAATTAATGCACGCTACCAATTGAATAAACAAAGCCAAAATAAGGAGCATATAGATATAGTTTATATCTGAAACTTTATCAATCTGGTTTCGAATTCCTTTTGAATACAAATGTATGTCTGTAATCTTTTGTAGAAAGAGCGATTTGCTGAAACCTACAGCGGCCAAATCTTTTGCTCCATGTCTCTGCAGAAACAGGGGAAGCTTAGACTCTAGAGTGCCCGCACTTGCACTAGGGGCCAACTTTAAGTAAGTAAGTACAAAATTTTGTGTGGCAAAGTTTTGAATTTCCATCACGCGTTCCCCGGTCCCGCCGGAATTCATGGTTAAAATATAGTTGGGGTTTAGGTGTGTTTTACCAAAATCATCTTTAAACACACCTTTTATTCTTAAGGTCTGTTCTTCCTCACCGCTTCCTAGAACCAATGTTTTGTTTAGCGCTTTTTTCTTCCCAAATAATTTCTTTGCTAATGTTTCTGAAAGTACAATGGAGTTTGGTGCGTTTAGAGCGCCTTCCGGTTTTCCTTCGATAAAAGGATAATTAAATAATTTAAAGAAAGTGGAATCTGCCAAATAGCCACGGGACTCGTAATACGATTCGTCGCTATCCGTAGCACTTAAAAGGCTTTCATTTCCTTCGCCAAAATAAACTACGCGGCACACTTCGGCCACTTCCGGAAAGTCTTCCTTCATGGCAAATGCAATAGGAGGCGAACTGCCGGCTGAAGGGTTCCCATTGTCGTTTTGTTTGATTACGGTTTTTAGCCTGTAAAGTGATGAGGAGTCTTCAAACTGCTGATCATAACCAAATTGTGCGATCACATAGGTGAGAATGCACAAACAGCAAACTGTACCTACAGTTAATCCCAGTAAATTAATGCCAGTCTGTAGCTTGTTCTTTTGAAGGCTACGTAATGCTATTTTAAAATAATTTCTAAACATAATTGTTCGCTTTTTGATTGATGGGCTTCGATACAATTCCGAAATGCTCTGCTTTCGGAATTACTCAGCCACCTGAGTTTGTTTTATTCCGTTCGTAAACTTTTTACCGGGTTTGCGATTGCCGCCTTGATGGCTTGGAAACTCACGGTTAGCAACGCAATTCCCATTGCTGCAATTCCTGCTATCGCAAATACCCACCATTCTATATCGATGCGATACGCAAAACCCTGTAACCACTTGTGCATCCCGTACCAGGCGATGGGCGTTGCAATCACAAAGGAAATGCCTACCAATTTTACAAACTCCTTTGTAAGTAAGTTGACAATACCCAGTACACTCGCCCCTACTATTTTACGAATGCCGACCTCTCTTCTTCTTTGTATTGTACTATATGCTGCCAATCCCAGAAGGCCTAAACACGAGATAAAAATTGCCAGTAATGCAAAATTGAGAAAGAGGTTGCCAAAGCGTTCTTCGGCACGATATTGACGATCAAAAAAGTCGTCCATAAAATAATAATCAAAAGGGGTTTTCGGTATGAATTTATTCCAAGTACTCTCTAAAAAAGATAAGGTATTTGGCATATTGGCAAAGGCTATTTTAACGTTTAGCAGTCTCGAATCCTTAGCACCATAAACCATACTTAATGGTTTTATTTCTTCTTGAAGGGAGGCCGTATGGAAATCTTTTACCACTCCAATAATTTCACCCTTACGGTCCCATTGCTCAAATTTGCTCCCAATAGCTTCTTCAGGGTTCGAAAAACCCAATAACTTTACCACCTTTTCATTTATGATCATTGCTTTTGTGCTATCACTGGCAAAATTCTTAGAAAAATTCCGACCGACCATAAGCTCAATGTCAAACTGATTGATGTATTCAGAATCAATGGTATATCGATCCAAGGTAAGCGTTTGCATTTCTCCTTGTTTGTTAGAAATAGTGGAAAGAGCCGATCTATTATCGCCACCCCCACCGGGAACAGAAGACCCTTTGCTTATCGATATAATATTAGGATTGGACTTTAGGGTTTCTTCAATTAAATCCTGACTTTTGCCTATTCCAGTATCGAGGACTAAAATACGGTCTTTGGAAAAACCTAAATCCTGGTTGCGCATATAGTCCATTTGGTAATAAATAATCAAAGTTCCAATAATCAAGGCGATTGAAATAGTAAATTGACTTACTACTAACCCTTTTCTTAAAAGTGATCCTTTGCCACTTCTAGAGAAGCTTCCTTTAAGCACACTCACAGGCCTGAAGGAAGATAACACCAAGGCAGGATAGATACCCGCCAATAAACCGATTATCACAGCAGTTCCAAATAACAAAAGGATAAAATTTGGTTTTGAAAAAATAGTTTCTGCCACTATCTTACCTGCTAAATCATTAAAATAAGGGAGCGCCAAGAACGAAAGGCCAATGGCCAACAAAAAGGCCAGTATACAGATAATAATCGACTCCCCTAAAAATTGTAGAGCAAGCTGTTTTTTTTGTGCGCCGATAACTTTTCTGATACCTACTTCTTTAGCCCTTTCAACAGATCGTGCCGTAGTTAAGTTGATAAAGTTTATACTCGCAATCAATAGAATAAAAAAGGCGATAACACTAAATATATATACATTGGTTATATGTCCACTTCCACTAGAGCTTCTTTTAGAATACAAATACACATCTTCCAATGGTTCCAAACCCTGTTTGGTTTGTAACTGGGCTTCCTTCATTTTGTCTCCATTTCTTTCTTGCAGGAAGGTGTTAAATTTTTTGACAAGCTTTTCCGGATTCACTCCAGCATGTAATAACATAAATCCTCTTGGATCATAATTAGCCCAGGATTGATCAAGTTCGGGGTTTATAACCTCAGTATAGGTAGAAATAGATAGGATGAGATCAGCTTGAATTTGTGAGTTATTGGGAATATCTTTCATTACACCGGTTACTGTTGCATTATATTCCTTGTTCATTATTTTGAGCGTTTTTCCCACAGGATCCTTTTTTCCAAAATACTTTCGTGCTGTGGTTTCACTCAGCACAATACTAAAAGGTTTCTTTAAAGCGTCTTTCGGATTCCCTTTTACCAACGGAAAATCGAATAATTTAAAAAATGTGGAATCTGCAGCAAGTGACTTTTCCTCTAAGAAGCTTTCATTTCCTTTTTGCACAACCATACTTAAATCAAGAGCACGTGTGGTCGCTTCAATCTCCGGAAATTGAGGTTCAAGTTGACCTAAGGCACTCCAGTCAACAATGGGAATTTTATACTCGTTAGAAGGTGTTTTAAGATCGCTTACTACCCGATAAATACGATCGCCTTTGGAGTGCATGGTATCATAACTCAACTCAAAAGCTACATACAGCAAGATTAAAAAAGCTGCTGCCATTCCTATGGCCAACCCACTGATGTTCAAAAATGAAAACCCGCGATGCCGCCAAAGATTCCTAAATGCTATTTTGAAATAATTTTTAAACATGATTGTTCGTTTTTTGATTGATGAAAATTATTCTGTTTTTAAACTTTTTACGGGATTTTCCATTGCCGTTGTAATGGTTTTAACACTCATAATGACTAGCGCTAATAAAACCATAGCAATTCCGCTGCCTGCAAAAATCCACCAGCTTAATTCTGTTTTATTGGCGAAATCCTGTAACCAATTATCAAGTCCCCAATAAGCAATAGGTGTTGCAATGACAAATGCGATGACAATCAGAAGCATAAAGTCTTTGCATAACAATATATTGATCTGGACGATGGAGGCGCCGAGCACTTTACGGATTCCTATTTCCTTCACACGGCGTTCTGTATTGTAGATTACCAAGCCTAATAATCCCAAACAACTAATTAAAACTGATAAGCCCATAGTCCAATTGAGTAACTTGGACATACTACGTTCTTTATTATAAAATTTTAAGATGGTTTCATCCATAAATTGCAAATTGACATCAACATTCGGATAAACCTCTTTGTAGGTGTCTTCTACTTGTGTCAATACTTTACTTAGGTGTTCAGAGCTACCAGATGGTAAGCTAACGTGAATCACATTGAATTGCGTTCTCCATAATCTATACAAATCTCCCACAAAGGCCATGGGTTTAATAGTTGCTTTTAGAGATCCTTGGTTAAAATCTGCCATTACGCCAGTAATTACATAAGGTGTGCCACCAGAGAGAACAGTCTTGTTCAACGCTTCTTCAGAGGTTTTGAAGCCTAATTTTTGAACCGCCGTGGTGTTTATAACAGCTTCAAAAATGGTATCATTCATCGGTTTACGACCTGCCAACATGGGGATGTCATATAAGTCTAGGTACGTTGAATCACCAAATATCAATTGGACATTAGCCGATGTCTCAGGGGTACCTTTTTTATAATCAAAAGACGTCATATTATACCCAAACGAAGCCGGTGGTTGTCCGCCCATACTCACCTTTTTAAGCTGTGGAATAGTCTTCAGTTTTTGAATGAGCAGTTCTCTGCTGTTCACCTTTGAATCATGCCAAGGAGTATCCATATAAACTATTGATTCTGTTTTAAATCCCATATCTTTATTAATCAAAAAATTGATCTGTTTTCCTACTAGGAAAGTAGCTATAATGAATATATAAGCGATTGTAAATTGAAATACAATTAAGAATTTTCGCAGTCCGTTTTTACCGCTTGTAGATATGTTCTGCCCTTTTAATACCCTAGCAGGACGGAATTTTGACAGAACCACACCCGGATAAAAACCAGCGATAATTGTAACTAGAATCATTAAAACCCAAACAAAAGCAATTAAATAAGGATTAATCAGGAGGGAAATGCTTAGTCCATCTGCAATAAAATCATCAAATATTTTAATGAGCCAAATAGACAGAAAAAGAGAAACAACTGCTGCAACAACTGTTAATGAAAAGGTCTCTCCTAGAAATTGTAAAATGAGCTGTTTTTTACTACCTCCAAGCGTCTTTCTAATGCCTATTTCTCTTGCTCTTTGTGCTGCTTGAGCAGTATTAAGGTTAATAAAATTTACACAGCCTAGTAATAATAAAAACAACGCAACTAAACTGAGCATCATCAACACCTTTTTGTCTGCTACGGATTTCGTTGTGTCATAAATCCCATAGGTAGCGTTAAAATGAATGTCACTCAATGCTTGCGCGTAAAATTCTCGTGTCTCACCGTATTTTATTGATTCCTTAGTTTCGTGCTCAAGAGCTGTCTGATCAAGCTGTTCTTGAAAACTGCTGACTGACGTACCTTCACTTAGTTTTACCCAGAGTTGTGCAGAACCATCTGTGCCTTGCCAGTTTGTATTGAATACTCTAGATTTAACATCTGTCTGGGCTGCGGTTTTAAGCGATATAAATTCCTGAAAGACAAAGTCAGTACGCTCTTGAAAATTAGCTATGATTCCCGTCACTCTTGTAGTAATGGAATCATTATAAGTGAGATTTTTACCAATTACTTGATATGGCGTTAGGTTAGGAAAATACTGTTCTGCCCTGGATTTAGTTAGAACCACTTCATTTGGATTTGATAATATTTCCAGCTGCGATCCAGCCAGCCAGTTGTATTTTAATAAATCAAAATAACTCTGATCTGTAAAAATGACAGATTCAGGTTGATTATATTTAATTTGATTATGCTGCGGGCTTACATTGACTGGCTTGAACTTGTAAAAGAAAGCAGCAGTTTCAACTCCTGAATATTCTTCTTTCACCACATCAATCAGAGGTATGGAAACTCCTGAATTATAGTAAGAACCTTCAGGGTCATTATAATTGGTCGTTACCCTGTACATACGGTCACCATCGGGGTGAAACTTATCAAATGTAAAGTCGTAATAGACCATCATCCCAATTACAAAGGAGGCACTCAACCCAATAGCAAGACTAATCACATTAATGAGTGAAAAAAGCTTGTTCTTCCAGATATTTCGCCACGCTATTTTAAAATAATTTTTAAACATGATTGTTCGTTTTTTGATTGATTAGCTTCGATACAATTCCGAAATGCTTCGCTTTCGGAATCACCTACCTAAAATTGGCAGACAGGCTCAGCTGCCTTTGCTATTAATCATTATTTACTGCCTACTTAGCCACTTGTCCTGAGCGGAGTCGAAGGGCTGCTTACTTTTATTTATTCCGTCCGTAAACTTTTTACCGGGTTTGCAATTGCTGCTTTAATGGCTTGAAAGCTTACTGTAATGATAGCGATGGTTATCACTAAGAATGCTGAAAAGCCCAATATTCCCCAACCTATTTGTATGCGATATGAAAAATCTTCCAACCAGATGTTCATAAAATACCAACCTAATGGCAACGCAATTAGAGTAGCTATGGCTACAAGCTTTAGAAAGTCCGTTGTCAACCCAATAGTAATCTGGCTCACACTAGCTCCCAAAACCTTGCGCACTCCTATTTCCTTGGTTCTTTTTTGGGCATTGAAAGCAGCCAGACCAAAGAGCCCTAGGCAGGCGATAAAAATGGATAAGCTTGTAAATACAATAAAAATGCTACCCAAACGCCACTCCTCTTTGTAAGAGGTTTCAAATGCGTCATCCATAAAACGATAATTGAAAGGCTGGCCAGGAGCTCTTTTCATCCAAATACTTTCGATGCTAGCAATGACGCTGGCAAAGTCATTTGTTTTCAACTTGATGGCCATGGACCCTGTAGATCTGTTCATGAATAGTCCTAACGCACTTATATTCTCTCGCAAGGATTCATAATGAAAATCTTTAATGACACCTATGATATGATAAAATTTAGGGCTTTCAAGTTCAACTTCTTCGGTAATTCTTATTCCAAGAGCTTCCTCTGCACTTAGACCTAGCGTCGTTAGTGTGGATTTATTGATAATAACGGCAGTAGAATCTGCGGCAGATTGACTGTTGAAATCACGACCGGCAATCAACTCCAAACTTAACGTATTTAAATAATCGTCATCTACATCCCAAGTTTGCATCTGAATGGCATGTTGTTGATCCATGGCGTTTTCCTTAAAAAAGGAACTGTTAGATCGTGTGGATGGAGTAGGCATGAAGCTACTCACAGTAGCGTTCTTGACAGCGCTCAGATTGAGAATATCCTGTTTAAAGACATTAAGCTGTTGTCCAGCGGCATACGTGTCATTGATTACTAAAACCTGTTCCTTGTTAAAACCCAGGTCCTTGTTTTGTATAAACTTCAATTGCTGAAAAATCACAAGGGTTCCAACAATCAAAAACACAGAAACCCCAAACTGAAATACAACAAGCATGCTTCTAATATTCCACTTGCTATTGTTCTGCATTCCACTTCCCTTAAGTGTATCAACTGGAATAAATCTAGATATTACGAATGCTGGATAGCTACCAGAAAACAGTCCTAGCAGTATTGTGATAAGTAAAATCGCAATATAGAACAAAGGTTCTGTAAAAGGTATGCTAATATTTCTACCAGCTAAATCATTAAAAAACGGTAATGCAATAAAAGCTATAATGATTGCTATAATCATTGAAGCAAAAGCAACAAGTCCAGATTCTGCTAGGAATTGTACTATTAACTGAAGCCTGTTGGATCCCAGTGTCTTGCGTATTCCTACTTCCTTGGCTCTTTTTAGGGAATGAGCGGTAGAAAGATTCATAAAATTTACGCACGCCAGAAAAATGAGAAAGAAACCTATAAATGATAAAATGTATACGTTTTGGATTGTTCCTCTCTCGCCCATTTCAATTTGATTTTCAGAATACAAATGAATATCAGTAAGCGGAATGGTATGGTATCTAATATAATTTCCAGAGGCTGCAAAAGATTCCTTAGTCATACCTGGGAAAGTCCTTTTAGCCCATGGCAGTACATACTTTTCCAACATACCTTCCAGTTGTAGCTGAAAATTATCGATGCGAGTTTCTGGTGATAGTTTCACAAACGTGTAGTAGTTGTTGCTGCCCCAAATATTTTCTCGAGAGGCCACGTTTCCAGCCATAGCCATAAAAATGCTATAATCCTTTAGAAAAGAGTTTTCAGGAAGATCTTCCATCACACCAGTGACAATGTAGGTATCTTCATTATTTAATAAAAGGCTCTTTCCTACCACATCTACACTACCAAAATGATTTTCTGCAGCCGTTCTGGTCATAACTAGCGTATTGGTTTCTTTCAATGCCGATTCTTTGTTACCGTTGATGAGTTTAAGCCCGAACATGTTGAAAAAAGTAGAATCTACATAAGTGGTTGAAAGCTCTTTGATATTTTCCGTTTTATCGCTGCTTCTAAATAGATTACTACCTAGGGTTCTAAACCGGACGGTATTTTCAACCTCAGCAAAATCTTTCTTTAAGGTTCCAGCCATTGGTGGAGCTGTTTCGGCGCTTTTAATTTCTGCTCCACCAAATTTGATGTCCATATCGATCCGGTAAATGCGGTCGGCATCTGCGAACATATTGTCGTAATTCAACTCCTCATAGATGTAGAGTGCAATCAATAAACCACCAGCCATTCCTATGGCAAGCCCTAATGTGTTGATCAAGGTAAAAAAGGGTTGCTTTTTTAGACTTCTAAATGCTGTTTTTATATAATTTCTAAACATGGTTTCTGTTTTTTGATTGATGAGCTTCGATACAATTGCGAAATGCTCCGCTTTTGGATTCACCTAACTAAAATTGGCAGGCAGGCTCAGCCACCTATGCTTTATTGTCCACTACTTACTTAATACAGTCCGCTAAACATTCTTATAATCTGCCAAAATATTCTCCGTCACTTTCTGCCCGTCGAGCATTCTTATTATTCTATGGCTGTATTTAGCATCGTGCTCGCTGTGCGTTACCATTATTATAGTTGTTCCGGCTTCGTTTAGTTCGGTTAATAGATCCATCACCTCGTTTCCGTTACTACTGTCCAAGTTTCCTGTTGGCTCATCGGCCAAGATGAGTTTTGGGTTGTTGACCACTGCACGGGCAACTGCCACTCGTTGTTGTTGTCCTCCCGAAAGTTGTTGCGGAAAGTGCTTGCGACGGTGCATAATCTGCATTTTTTCTAGCACGGCATCTACCCGTTTTTTACGTTCCGCAGGTTTAACACCGGTATAAATCAATGGAAGCTCAACGTTTTCAAAAACCGTTAACTCGTCAATGAGGTTAAAACTTTGGAATACAAAACCAATATTATGCTTGCGTAAATTAGCCCGTTTGCGTTCGTTAAAACCGGCTACTTCAATGCCGTTGAATACAAAACTGCCACCATCGGCATCGTCCAATAGACCCAAAATATTAAGCAGTGTCGATTTTCCGCAACCCGAAGGCCCCATCACGGCTACAAACTCACCTTCGTTTACAGCAAAGGATAATTTATTTAAGGCAATAGTGCGCACCTCCTCGGTAGCGTAGTACTTTTCTAAATCTGTAATTGTTATCATTAGTATCGTTTATTAGTGTTTTTATTTTTTAATCTTTTAAAACCAATTCTTGTATGTCACCGTAATTATCATAACTACTGGTAATTACTTTATCACCGGGCTCTAGGCCACTTAAAACTTCATAATATTCTGTGTTTTGGCTTCCTAGGCTTATGTCTGTTTTATAAGCCGTATCACCGTCTTCACTCACCTTAAAAATCCAATTGCCTCCAGTTTGCTGAAAAAACCCTCCTTTGGGGATTAACAACGCTTGTTTTTCGTCACTCAATGCAAGGCGTATTTGCAGGGTTTGTCCGCGACGGATTCCTTCTGGTACGTTTTCACCAAACTGCATATCGACCTGAAAACGGCCGTTGTTTACTTGCGTATATACTTTTTTGATAGCGAGCGAATAGCTATTTCCATTAAAACTGAAACTTCCTGTTTGCCCCGTATAAATTCTTGAAATATAATGCTCGTCAATATCGGCGCGTACTTTAAAACCGCTCAATACATCTATTTGTCCCAATCGCTCTCCTTTGTCTTTAGATTGGCCAATTTCAGCATCCAAAGAAGTAAGTTGTCCATCAACAGGTGCCTTTACAACGAGGTCTGCCACTTTCCTGCGCATGAGATCAAGTGCATTTTGGGTACGGGCATAACTGCTTTGCACCTGACTTTTCTCCTGTTTTACGGCGATAGAATCCTGCTTTAATATCTGTTTGGAAAGTTGCATACGGTCTTTTTGGTACTCGTACTCATTTTTCGCTTTGATTAAATCTTGTCTGCCTATGGCATCTTTTTCGTATAATTTGCTGTTGAGGTCAAACATACGTTTGGCTTCTATTAAACCACTCTCCACATCAGTATATTGGTTCAGTTTATTAATGGTGTTTTGCCGTGCTGCATTTTGTGAAATCTGCATCTGCGTTAATAAGTTATACACTTGTGTTTCCTGATTTACTAGGCTCAATTCTAAATCGGTGTTGGAAAGCCGTAAAATAGGATCACCCTTTTTAAGGACGGCTCCATCTTCAACAAATTTCTCTTCCACGCGACCGCCTTCCAATGCATCTAAATAAATAGTGGTTATGGGCAGCACGATTCCGTTTACGGGAATATTCTCCTGAAAAACGCCTTTTTCAACCGTATTGATACTGATGCGTTCTTTTTCGACGTTCAATTTTGAACTGCCAAACGAAGAAAAAATTACAAAAACGATTAAAGCCAATAACAGAATTGCGCCTCCTATGAGTAGTAGTTTCTTAGTAGTGAATCGTTTCTTTTCCAATTGAATGTCCATATAGTATTTTGTTTTTCAATAAATATAGTGTGAATATAATGCCAAAAACATAACTAATTGATTTATAGATTTATGTATTTTATTTCAATATTAAAAGTGTTCGGTTTTGATACACTCCCTGTTCGCTGCCAGTACACTTTTTTAATTCTGAATTATGAATTCAGAATTCACCATTAAAAGCCCTGAATTTATTAATATTGTATCTATGCTTCTTCAACATGCAAGAATATTGGTTATCGACGACGATGAGGATGTGCTCATTGCGCTTCGGCTTTTGCTAAAATCGAAAGTAAAAGAGGTCGTTACCAATAAAAACCCCAATACCATCCTAAGCCTGATGCAGGAACATCAATTTGATGTGGTGATCTTGGATATGAATTTTAACGGATTGGTAAATACAGGCAACGAAGGAATATTCTGGTTGAATAAAATAAAAGAGCAAAAACCTGAGATCGATGTTATTTTAATCACAGCGTATGGCGACATTGATCTGGCCATACGATCGTTAAAAGAAGGGGCTTCCGATTTTCTCGTTAAACCGTGGCAGAATGAAAAAATACTGGAAGCAGTGCGGGAACGAGTTGAAAAACAGCAAAAAAAGCAATCAACAAAGCTTCATTTAAATGCTGAAACAAAGATTATAGGCGAAAGCGAACCCATGCAGGACGTGTTCGTAAAACTGAAAAAAGTGGCGCCAACCGATGCCAATATTCTTATTTTAGGCGAAAACGGTACCGGAAAAGATCTTATTGCCAAAGCGATCCATGATAATTCCCTTCGGAAAAACAAACCTTTTGTAAAAGTAGATGTGGGGTCTTTAACCGATACGCTTTTTGAAAGTGAACTGTTCGGGTACAAAAAAGGCGCCTTTACCGATGCCCGAGAAGACCGTAAAGGCCGTTTTGAAACGGCCCATGGTGGCACCCTATTTTTAGATGAAATAGGAAATATAACCCTTAGGCAACAAGCGCGTTTACTTTCGGTTTTGCAGAATAGGCAAGTAACGCCTTTGGGGGCAAACCAGCCAATACCCATTGATATTCGCTTAATCTGCGCTACCAATATATCGATAAGCGATTTGGCCGATGAAGATCGCTTCAGAAAAGATTTAATATACCGTATCAACACCGTGGATATTACCATTCCGCCTTTACGGGAACGGGGTGCAGATATTACATTGCTCGCGAATTATTTTGTCAATTTTTACGCTGAAAAGTATGGTAAGGGAACCTTTACCTTGTCCTCTGGTTTTATTCAAAAACTAAAAAAACATCACTTTAGTGGCAACGTACGGGAGTTACAATATGCCTTGGAACGCGCCATCATTATGGCAGAGCAACATACCTTGGAAGCCGAAGACTTAACCTTTTCGGCCATCGAACAACCGCAAATACAAGTTGCACAAAACGAAACCAATCTCGATGCGATTGAAAAAAATACCATCCTTACCGTGATTGAAAAAAACAATGGCAACATCTCAAAATCTGCTAAGGAATTAGGGATTACCCGTGCCGCACTGTACCGCAGACTCAATAAATATGACCTATAAAAGCTACTTATTCTCGCTTACTGTTCGGGTTGTGGGGCTGCTCATTTCCTTGACCCTCCTTGCTTTTGGCGTAGCACGGTTTAATATTTATATGATTATTGGGGGTTCTATTTTATCACTAATAGCAGTCTATAACCTCTACCGTTTTGTGATTAAACGTTTTGTGGAAATGGACGATTTTTTTGAATCGGTAAAATACCGTGATTTTTCAAGATGGTTTGTCGAAACAAAAGGTCCCCAGGATATCCGTGAACTTCATACTGGCTTTAATCTTGTGAACAAAACCATCAAGGCGATTGATAGCGAGCGGCAAGCGCAGTTTGTGTACCTTCAAAAAATATTGGAGATGGTAAACATAGGCATCATCGCTTATAATGTGGAGAGCGGCGAGGTACTTTGGGCGAACGACTCCCTTTTAAAGACGCTCGATTTTCCTTCTTTCAAAAATATAAGTTTTGTTGAAAAAAGAAGACCAAAAGTTTACGATGAATTGTTTGAAACCTATCATTCCAACACCGCTTCGGTTACCTTGGAAATGAGGCAAGAAACGTTGAAAGTACTGATTTCAGATACGGTTTTTGAAATGGAAGAACATTCTTTTAAGCTCATCGTCCTTCAGAATATAGAAGAAACCCTTAACCGGAACGAAAGTGAAGCCTGGAAAAAACTGCTAAGCGTGATGACGCACGAAATCATGAACAGCATTGCGCCCATAACTTCCTTAGCCGAAACACTTCAGATAACCATTGAGGAATCAATGGAACATCCTGAAACTGAAAAATTGGAACTGGAAGATATTAATGCCGGACTAAACAGTATTAAAAAACGAAGCGAGGGCTTGATGAAGTTTGCCAAAACCTACAGAAGCCTGAACAAGGTTACGCACGTAAATAAAACAAAAATTAAAGCTTCCGATCTGTTTAGCAGTATTAGTGAGTTGATGAAGCCTTCTTTAGAACAAAAAGAAGTTGAGCTTGTTTTTAAGTTGAAAGACCCGAATCTTATTTTTGAAATTGATTCCTACTTAATCGAACAAGTGCTTATTAACCTTATTTTAAATGCCATCGATGCTACAGAAACGGTTCCTGATCCGCAGATTTTCGTTTCGGCGACTGTAAGCCACAAAGGAACAGCTCAAATTAAAGTTACGGATAATGGGGGCGGAATTCCTTCTGAAATAATGGATAGTATTTTTGTGCCGTTTTTCAGTACCAAAAAAACCGGAAGCGGTATCGGTCTGAGCCTTTGTAAGCAGATTATGACCCTTCACGAAGGTAAAATCCAAATGAAAAGTGAGGAAAATAAAGGGACAGTAGTGAGTTTGGTCTTTTAATTTTTATCAGTTTTAAAATATATTCAACTGAGATAATTAACAGCAATTAGGCTAGATTCCAATTTAACTTAATCCTTTTTTTTTAAATTACCGCACGGATACCGCACGAAACAAAAAAAGCCCATCCTAATGGATAAGCTCTTCATTGGTCTAATTTCTTAAACCACAGACAGTTAATCTAATTAACTATCTCAACACAACATTTTAATAGCGGTCTGGACGAGACTCGAACTCGCGACCCCCTGCGTGACAGGCAGGTATTCTAACCAACTGAACTACCAGACCGTTGCTATCTTAGCGGTGGCAAATATACCACGCATTTTC
>Ga0209309_10000433_pt1 | contig 50187 bp, 61 predicted proteins | sample COGITO_mtgs_1204_2_FD_184807 | JGI IMG/M metagenome (GOLD analysis project Ga0209309, IMG submission 184807) | Pelagic marine microbial communities from North Sea - COGITO_mtgs_120412 (SPAdes) (version 2) | ecosystem: Environmental > Aquatic > Marine > Epipelagic ... | reverse complement strand
GTCGCCCAGATGAAAATATCTTCAATCTACGAAGATATAAAACAACATTTCAGTTCTGATATTTTGTACCCCTAATGAGAATTCGGAACTGCTATACTTTTTACATGACTGAAACAGAAAAACTTAATCAAAAGGTACAATATACAAAGAACGAGTGCCCTTTAAACGCTGAAGTTGTGTCCAAAGTAGATGGAGGTAGTTACTGGATTGAGAAGGTAGCTTTCAATGTGGAAGCAGACGAAAGAATAAGTGCGTTCGTACTAGTACCAAAAGAATTAAAATCTACTGTACCAGCAATTTATTGCTTTCATCAACACGGTGGCGACTGGAAGATTGGCAAGAGTGAGCCTGCTGGTCTACTAGGCAACCCCGACTTAGCATATGCAAAAGAATTAACGGAACGTGGCTACATTACCATTACTCCAGACGCTCTAGCGTTTGAAGAAAGAAATTTAGGAAATGACGCTGATGGAAATTACTTTGAAATGGTTAAAAGGTTGGTTTCAGGAAAAACTCTATTGGGGAAAACAATCTCAGACACCGCAAAAGGCATTGACTACGCTCTCTCTCGAGAAGAGTGCGACGGTCAGATTGGTTTTATCGGTCATTCTTATGGTGGCAGAATGGCACTGTGGATGCCTGTATTTGACAACCGAATTAAAGTATCAGTTTCAAATTGTGGCTGTGTTAACTATGAAGACTCAATTGATGAAAGACGTATCGGTGTGCAAATGGAGTTCACGGTGCCTGGCATATTAGACTTTGGAGATATGGATAAAATTGTTCCCCTAGGTAACAAAACGAATCTTCTCATCTCGGCGACCAAAGAAGATAAATATTCTACTGGAGCTGAAGAGTTATACAAAAATATTAAAGACAACTACGTAAACACTGAGATACGATTGTCGATGTTCGAAGGAGGACACATCTTCACTGGAGAAATGCGTGATAACGCTTACAGCTTTATCACTAAATATTTACCGATTCTGTAAATCTAAAGGTTGGAATGTATAAAGAGACATCATTTCTCTCCTCAAACACAGTTCGAACATCCTCTACTACCTGGCCCAAAATTTTGAGGCTTATTTTATAAGGTTTTTCAGATACCTTACTGAGAAGGTTGAACTGGTATACTTTATACATGAGACACATCATCGTTCATTTAGTACAGGGAGAAGCGAGAGACTATCACGAGTCACTCACTAAAGAGTTGGTAGGAAAATTCGATGTCTTCCCTATTCACGAACGCATCCAACCACACCTGATACTAAAACGTTGGTTTGAGTTAAGTGATACCGACATGGAAACATTATACGGATTACTCGATACGTACGCTGCATCGCACACTCAGAGTAACTACGTTATGGATAGTTTTGATAACTTTCGAGACGACGTTATTTTCCTCAACGCAAAACCATCTGAAAAAATGCAAACTGATGTGCAAGACTTAATGAAAACACTTCGTACCCACCCTAGCCTAGAGTTTGATGAATACGACAACGGTAGTGACTTCCATGCGACACTGACTATGACAGCGTTAAAAGAGTTTGATTACGATGCCGTCAGAAGTTATTTGGAAAACATCAAGCAACCAGACTTCGCTATGAAGTTGAACAATATAGCCACCATGAAAAAAGTTGATAGTAAATGGATTGTGGACAAGGTTTGGGAACTGCGTCCGTAACTACCTTAATTTAGCAATTTTGCTTTCCCAATCTCAATCAAAGCGCTCTCCCTCCCTAAAAAGTCACCCACTTTTGTTTTTTTGTTAGGCTGTCCTTCAAAATAATGAGCGTCAAATTCCAATAGCTGTTTTTTGACCTCGTCAGTGACTTCACCTGTTTCTCCAGTCGGTATCATAAAGATTTTATGGTCAGCCTGACCATCCTCAAAGTACTCCACCATACCAATTGGTTCACACTCAACTATCGAACTGTGTTCAAACTTTTGGTCAGTAATGACATAGCAGTCCAGTTCATCTCCATCGGAAGCAAGTGTGTCTACGAGACACCCGTAGGCGTACGGGTACGTGAGGTGAAAATCAACAGTTTTTACATACTCACCTGTTTGTTTATCAAACACATTCTTCTTGTTTACTTCGCAAGTTTGTTCAATAAAAACTTTCATGGTTTGATTATTATACCAAAACAAATGACGGAATGTACAAGGTGATATCATTCTTTTCCTCAAACACAGTTCGAACATCCTCTACGACGTCGCCCAGCGATTTGAAGTAGATTTAATAGGGTTATTCTAGACACCCTACCTAGACGTCGGAACTAGGAAAGCTGAAAATCAAAATTTTTACACTTAGGCCAAGCTCTTATTTAGGAGATATGACTCGAAAAATGACCCGTCACGCAAGATGTTAAATGCCGTATTGTAAAATTTTACGTCTCCTTTTCGTAAAGCTCCTTTTTGTTTTACAAAAATTTGAGAAACCATCTTTGGGTTAAACCATTCAACCCGAAGACCGTTATTTCGTTCATCAATAGTCCTTCGGTCTTCATGTACTTTATTCACAACAACAGCTACAAAACAGGTAGTCGTATACTCCTTTGCTTCCCTGTTTCGAAACTCCTTCGTCTGTCCAACCCTGCCTATTAGTTCGACGGTATATCCGATCTCTTCTTCACACTCGCGTATAATTTCGTTTTCTAAATTAAATGTTTCAGCACCACCTCCTGGCAAGAGATATAGGCCATGCACATCATTAGTTACTAAGGCGATTTCTCCCCCTTTATTCAATACAATCGCTTTGACGGTTACGCTCTTTTCAAAAACGGAAGGTTTTTCAAATGCAGGCTCTAAAAAGACGTCTTTATCAGTAATTGTAATTAGGTGAGTCATAATTCAATAGTACAGCAAAAAACCAGCGCACATCAATGTACGGGGTTGCTTATTTAGACCTTGAAGTTTATCCAAGCTCAACCATGAAACATGGTGGCATGAAAATAGTTGTATCATTTCTATTCTCAAACACAGTTCTGACATCCTCTACGACGTCGCCCAAAACACAGAAACTCCCTCGGGAGTTTCTGTGTTTTGGGCGACTAAAGAAGCAAACAGCTTTGCTTCTGTCCGGGAATTATTTCATAGGCCCGTTCTATGTTATTAGGCTGCTCACCATAAACAAAAACGTATCTCTGAAAGAACATTACTGAGGCGTCTTGTTTTATAGTATTGACAAATACCTAACGTGTGATACGTTATTTCCAATGCAAACCAAACGCACAGGAGGTGCCAACTATGCATACGACCAAACTCGTTCTTTCCATGATTGCCGCGCTCAGCATTGCTGCTTGCAGTTCGACCGCCACGACCACGAAGGCAACAGCTGAGAAATCGGCTGTCAAAGCCGTTCCGGCCATGACGGTTGCCAAAGCTCCGATGCCTGCCAAGGCAACAGCTCCAGCTGCGACTCAGCTGGCTGACGGCACCTATCGTGGTGCGCTCAGCGGCAAAACAGCCACGCTGGTTGTGAGCGGCGGACAACCTGTCAGCTACAACTGGGGTGACTACAACGGCAAGAAGGTCTCGTTGAGTGGCAATACCATTCGTGTCGACGCTGCAACACTGCGGGTCAAATCAGCATCCGCCAACAGCATTGGCGGCATCTGGACTCTGCGGGGCAAAAAGTTACCGGTTACTCTGACCAAAGGATAATTTGCTACGCACATCATCACTAAGGCCCACATTGATTGTGGGCCTTTTTCTTTTGCATAAAAGTCTCGTTGCTTTAAATCACATTTGCAAGTACCTTTTAGATAGACGTACTGATGCCAGACAAGGAGAGAAAAATGAAAGTTATTGATGAAGGTCATATCTACCAACTCAAAGAACTCGGTGGTGGAGACCAAACACTCACCTTTATGAAGCGTTCGGGTGGAGCTGTGTCGTATGCCCAAGAGTGGCCAGGAGTACAAACACAAGAAGTCTTGCGAGCACTCATTGACCGCACGAAATATCTTGATCAGGTTCTGCCCTGCACAGAAACCAAAGACGCGGCGTGGCACTTGCAAATGGCCCTGTATCTCTACGAGTTACGCGCCTTTAGACGCAAACAAGAGAATGTGAATCGTGAATCACCTGAACATGACGACTCGCATAGAGGTCGACCATGGCGAAACAATCCGCATGAAGTTCCGTTCAACGAAATCAATATTGAACTATTGCCTACTGGTGAGGATGGACATATCGTTTTGTGAGAACCAGAACAAATATTTTAAAATCCGTAGAGCACGCTCTACGGATTTTCACTTTTTTTATACAAGTTCAACATTTCTAAGAGAGTAATCTCGGCTGAGCTTTGCCACTTGGCACGCGATGGAGAAACAGTAATGGTGTTTGTTATATGCGCTTCAATGACTGATGAGTGGACGTACGAAGTCTCGGCTATTTTAGGAGTATTTCCAAGCGCCTTGGCGGCGCACTTAAAAATACTTTTTAAGTGCGCTTTTTTACTTGCTTCTTTACAGTCACCAAGCTCTATGCATTTCTCAAGAGCAGTAGTTGTTCCAAACCAGGTTCGAAAATCTTTTGCGGTAATAGATTGACCAGAAATTAATTTAATATACTCGTTTACCTCGTCAGAATGTACGTCATGTTTTTGTTTATCTTCGTTCACATACTTGAACAGCTCATACCCAGCAGTCTCCTCGCACTCTTGGATTACTTTGATTACATTTGAGTCTGTGATGTCGATTGACTGATCTTTACCGGACTTTCCTTTGTAACTAAAGTTCTTCTTATCATTACCAGAAACGTGTTTTTTGCGAATAGTTGAAATACCATATGAACCATTTTCCTGGGTATATTCATCATTCCCTATCCGCGCTCCAGTTTGATCCAGCACGCTAACTACTGCAGCTAACACTCGAGTGCGAGTTAAGGCGGATTGGCTCAAGTCAGCTTGAAGTGTTTTACGAATTTTAGGTAAGGACTTTCCAAGCCGAATCATGCGTACCAGCTTGTTCGACTCTCTAACTAATTCCCAACGTGGATGATAGATGTACTGCTTGCGACCACTATTGTCATAACCAGTGGCGAGCATATATGCGTCTTTGTCTTTACTAATCCACACATCACTCCAAGCTGGAGGCACCACCAAACTCTCTATCCAATTAAGAATCCCCTTGGCTGATATTTGGTGATTCTTTTCGTTTACATACGCTACAGTTTTGCCTTTTTTCAAACGGTAATATCCTGACTCTGTTTTCATACGATGTATCTTTACGCACAGTAGCCCAAACTGCAAGTGTTGATGTGACATAATATATAGATGAACGACTCTAAACGCCCAGCAAAATTCTTTCGCAGAGGATACGCGGCTCCAGCACTGCTGGCAGCTACTGCTTTTTTGGCGCTCGCATCAGTGGTGGGTATTGCTATCTTTCCGATGGATACCAAACCATTAGCTGAAATCTTCATTACACCAGATGAGAAAATCGCAGTAATTGATGAGATATTCACCATAGCAATAGTGGTTGATGCTTCTGTACCCGTAAATGTATTTGCTGGTCAATTACAATTTAATCCACAGATTCTGTATATTCAATCGATTGATTACAATACGTCTATCGCAGATTTGTGGACTGAAGAACCGTGGTATAGCAATGGCGATGGAACGCTTTCGTTCGCCGGAGGAACAACTCAAAAGGGCGGCTTTACGGGAACAGATACTTTAATAGAGGTGACATTTAGAACTATACGAGAAGGGAGCGGCGTTATTGCGCTCCAAGAACCAAGAATCTTATTATACGACGGGCTTGGGACAGATGTGCCGCTGACTGATCCAGTTGAAGTGCTTCTTACCGTAAAAAACTCTGATACCCAGAAACAACCCGTCCCTACCCTTAAGAACACTTCTTTCATCGTTGCCGACACTCTCCCAGTAACCGACCTAAACAACGACGGCAAACAATCAATCGCTGATGTGAGTATATTCATGATGAACATCGCAAGTAGCGAAGGTCGGTTTGATTTTAATCTCGATGGAAAAGTGAATCTGAAGGATTTAAATATTCTTCTGAGTGCCGAATAATGAGATTGAGGTAGCCATTCTTAAACTTTCTCACACGCCTGCCAGAATTTGAAAAAACTTTGATAGTAGCCCTGCACTTCAGGAAATAATTCTTCAGTGGCGTCTTTTTCTCCTGGGAAATGAGTGGTTGCTGGATGGGCTTTAGAATACACCTGAGCTGTGTCTAGACCAGCAATTGTTTGAATATCTCCTACCACCACCTTTGCTTCTGGGACGTGAGTCTTGAGTAGTGCACGCATGTGCTTCATGACCTTTTCTGAAACTGGGAATCGGTCAAATAACTGCGGTTCAATTACGAAAATTCTCTCCCCTTCTTCATCCGCTCGCCAGAACGGGTCGATACTCCAGGGATGATACGCAAATACTTTTTGACCTACTTCAATTGAGAGTTCATCGCTAGCTGGATATTGCGTTTGATAAGTAAAAGAATCAGTTTTGATAAGTTCTCGCGGAACCTCTCTCTCCCCTACTTCATTGCGAGGAATATCTAAATATGTGTCCCTTTGATTTGTATCTGAGCAAGCATTGATGAGGGCTTGATCAGCAACGTACTGCTTCTGGATTGAAGTACCCGAGACCCACTGCCAAGACAACGTATTGGAAGCCAAGTCTCCATCGATGAGATGGTAATACATCCAACGACTCATATTTTTCCAGTTGGCTTTTGCTACATTACACGCCAGCATTGCCGTCCACATGCGGGCATGATTGTGCATGTAGCCGGTTTCATACAATTGAGCAATTTGCTCGTCGATGGCTTGAATCGATGTCTCACCACTGACAATTGCTGATACTAATTCATCGTGGCGCCAGTCAGCTCGAGAAAATCGTAGGTCTGCAAAAATTGCTTGTTGCTTACTCGCGAATACTTTTTGGAAATACTCACGCCAAGCTAACTCTTGGATGAACTTTTGAGCAGTATCTAAAGAGTGTTTTTGCAGTATTCGCTCACGCACAGCTGGCAAGCTGATTACTCCCCGCGTGAGATACGGCGACAATCTAGAGACCGCTCCATCAAGATGATTACGAGTGCTCGTGTATGACACAATATTTAACTCATCAATAAAATGAAGGAGCTCTTTATAGGTGAGATTTGGATTCATTTTTTCGTTTCTTGCAGCGTTCTGAACAATACACAATATCTGTCCACTGTCCGCGACTCGACCAGCGCTTACGGTTGGTGAACGGCTTATTACATACCGGACAGACCTTCGTTTCTTTGGGCTTGGTACTCATAGTCACCTTCTAGTATACTCATCATTATGAAAGAAGCGACCGTTATATATCCGCACCAATTATTCAAAAGTCACCCAGCGATTACAAAAGACCGGGTGATATATGTGGTGGAGGAACCTTTATTTTTAACAGAATTCCCCATTCACGCACAGAAACTGCTTCTTCATCGACTCTCGATGCAGGCGTACAGCAGACAGCTAACAGATGACGGATTTCAGGTGAAATATCTAGAAGTCTCCACACTACCAGATTCCGCTAGTGTTTTTGCGATGATTGCTGATGATGGGGTGACGCATATTCATATCGTAGACACCACAGACAGCTGGCTCGAAAAAAGAATTGGTACTGCTCGAAAGAAACACGATTTTACCGTGACCCACTACGAGTCACCACTCTTTTTACTGCCTAAAGAAGAAGCAGTGGAGCGATACATCAATTCCAAAAAACACCTTGCTCAGTTTTACAAGAAGCTCCGCCAAGACAAAAATATCTTACTCAGCAAAGATGGAGTACCAGCTGGCGACCAGTGGAGTTTTGATGAAGAGAATAGGAAAAAAGTACCTAAGAATCTCCCTCTCCCCGAGGATATTCAGTACTTTGGAAATACCGATACAAAACAAGCACTGGTATGGCTGTCTTCAGTCTCCGGAGAAATATATGGAGAGAAGAATGTTTGGCTCCCCTACACTCACGCTGGAGCGCAGACATGGCTCGACTCATTTCTTGAGGAACGCTTGGCGAACTTTGGTACATATGAAGATGCAATTGTAACCGAGCACACCAGACTTTTTCATTCAGCACTGTCGCCGTTGATGAACATTGGGCTGATTACGCCTCAAGAGATTATTTCTGCTGTAGTTGAGTACGGCGACAAACACAGTATTGCACTCAACAATATCGAAGGCTTTGTCCGGCAAGTTATTGGGTGGCGCGAGTTTATTCGTGCCAGCTATGAGTGTGATGGGACGAGTATGCGTACCAAGAACTTCTGGCAACACTCTCGTACTCTTCCTCAGTCATTTTGGGACGGCTCAACAACTATTCCTCCGGTTGATGAGGCAATCAGTACCGCCTTACGCTATGGATATGGTCACCACATAGAGCGTCTAATGGTGTTGGGTAATTTTATGTTGCTCAGCGAGCTGCATCCAGACGAAGTCTATCGCTGGTTTATGGCGATGTACGTGGATGCGTATGATTGGGTGATGGTGCCTAATGTCTATGGCATGAGTCAATTTGCTGACGGCGGTATCTTTGCCACCAAGCCATATATTTCTGGGAGCAACTATCTCAAAAAGATGTCTGACTATGAGAAAGGTTCTTGGGAAGAAACCTGGACTGGGTTGTACTGGAATTTTATTGCTACTCACAGCGACTTCTTCAAAGCAAATCACCGACTGTCGATGATGCCTAGATTATTAGAAAAAATGTCATTGGAGAAGAAAAAAGAACACGAAGAAAACGCCAAGGAATATTTTTCACAGACGTTCAAGTCTTAGACGAAACAAAATACGCTACAATGTCTGAATGTACATATTATATATATTTTTAGGAATCATCATTCTTATCGTTGTTTGGTCGATTGGCAGTTATGCAGCAGTGGCTCCAATAGAAACACCCGATTACTCAGTCCTTGAAAAGAAGCCTGGGTTTGAAATCCGCCAATACGAACCGTATATCATCGCCGAGACGCAGGTGTCTGGTAGCTACAGTGAAGCGACGAATCAGGGCTTTCGCATCATTGCTGATTATATTTTTGGGAACAATACTAGTCAGACAAGCATCTCGATGACTACGCCAGTTATAGAAGAGCAGTCCGAAAAAATAGCCATGACAACTCCTGTCCTGAACACACTAGAAGCAGACGAGACGCGAGTAATCTCTTTTGTACTTCCCTCTAAATACACCCTAGACACCTTGCCTCAACCAAATAATTCACAAGTGACTCTTACCCAAGTAGAAGCCCGAAAAGTAGCCGTCTTGCGATTCACCTGGTACCCAACAGCCAGTAGAGTGGAAACAAAGAAACAGCAACTGAAGAAGCTACTTACGGAAGCAAATATCCAGAGCACTGGCCCAGTACAGGTAGCCAGATACAATCCCCCACTCTCGATGCCACTACTGCTTCGAAACGAAATATTAATTCCGATTAAACAATAATCTACGAAATACAAAAAACTCCCAATGGGAGTTTTTTGCTTCTACTAGAGTTTGTATACTCTTTAGAAAAGGTCTGGGTTTTGCTTCACGATTTCTTTAGACAAAAGGTTTGCGATTCCAGCGATTTGCTTGTCAGCTTCTCGTTGAGTTGCATACGCAGCATCGTAGTCACCATCAGCATATTCATTCATTGCTTCAATGAGTAAATCTTTGTGGTCGCCAGAGCCAGCAACTACTGTTGATTTTTCGATAGCTGGGAGTGCTCCATTAAAGAAGGTTGAGATTTTTGTTTGGTATCCTCTGAGTTCGTCTTCTGCTTCCTCACGCATATCTGAATCATTTGTTCGTAGTCCAGTTGCATAGTTGGCAAAGTACCCGATGTGATCTGACCAGATTTTATCAAACGCATCTTCTGCGTCATCTCCGTACACACTTCCGATAGTCGCCGCTAATTCATTTGTGTTGTCATCAAGCGCCTCTACTGAAGCAGCTGTTGCGTCATCGTTATCGATGACATTGTACAAGGCAATCATTCCCAGGTTCACGTGCTGACGAAGGAGTGAGTTCAAAGTCACTCGCAAGTCTGCTGCAGGAGTTGTTGTCGTTGGCTCTGCTGACATACTTCCTTCGTTATTTTCCACGTACTTTTGGACGTTAACGAGGAAGGCCGATAGGTTGGTGAGGAATGAACTCATTTGTTCTTCCTGCGTCATAGCTGTCCCTTCGTGAGCAGCTAAGGCTGTCCCGGTAGATGTTCCAAAGACTGCGATAAGAGCGAGACTCGCTAGTGTGATTTTTACATTCGTTTTCATAGGTTCGTATTGTGATTTAATTTCAAAGTTTATATTTTAACCAATGAGACAAAGTTACGTTTTGTAATGTTTGTAATTAGTTAACTTGGTTAACAATATCAAAATATGTGATAATGTGCAAGTAATGAAAAGTTATACATTTGGATTATTACAGACAAATGCCTTTAAGGGTCTGAAAGGGTTTACCGCTTCCCTCCTGAAACCTTACAAACTTACCACCTATGAGTGGGCTCTTTTGGGCATTTTATACGATGAAAAAAAAGGACTGGGCACTACCAATCTTGCGAAACAATTAAAAGTGAGCAAGCCCTTTATCACTAAAACAATCCGGGCTTTGACTGAGAAAGGCTGGGTTGAGAAATCTTCAGCAACAGAGACCGACTTACGAAATATTCGTTTTATACTGACCCCTTTTGCTCTAGAAGAAATTCCAAAAATTGAAACTCATTTGAAAACACAGATGAAAAAAGTTTTGTCAGGTATTCCCAGACTGCAACTACTAGCTTATGTGTTGGTACTAAAACATATCTCTAAAAGACTCTCTCAATCAGCAGACGACTCTGCTTATGAAGTTGAAGCTCCCTAGTACAAAGAGCCAGGGGAACATTTGACCCACTCACCTGCTTATTTGCTATACTGCCTGAAATGAAAAACTTATTACTCTTTTTATTGGCGGGAATAATTATCAGCATTGCACTATTACTGCTTATTCCCAGCCTCAATACTACACAGAAACCTATTCCAGCGGTGACTTCAGTTGAACTCGTAGAATCAATCCCAGCAGTGCCACTAGAAAATCAATTAGGTCAGCTGTTTATGATTGGTCACTGGGCAGACACGCCCGTTGCCAGTACAACTGAATTAATTGCAAAATATCAGCTCGGCGGAGTGATTATAATGAGCACACCGGAAAATTCAGCGGATATTTTGACTTGGGTGAATGAATGGAATGCAGTGAGCGACAGACCACTGCTGATTGCAATCGATCAAGAAGGTGGACCAGTCACACGACTCAAAGGTGCAGAGTTTATTCAGACTGGACAGCGAGATATCACGTCCCAGGAGCAAGCGTACGAGGTGGGATTTACTCGAGGCACAGAGCTTTTAAAGCTTGGTATAAATATGAACTTTGCGCCCGTCTTGGATACTGCCCTTAATCCTTCTTCATTTATGTATAGTCGAACATTTCCGGCAGACACTGATACTGCAGCGCTCGCAGGAGCACTCGCAAGCGGAATGAGCGAAGCTGGTGTTATGGCAACCGTAAAACACTTCCCTGGTCACGATGACACCAGTACCGATTCACATAATGAGTTGCCGGTAGTCGATATACCTAGGTCAGAGCTCGAGACATTTGTCGCTCCGTTTAAAAAATTTATTACTGTCAACCCACCACCTGCCCTCATGACTGCCCATGTACAATTTCCTGAAATAGACAACATGCCAGCCACACTATCCAAGTTCTTTTTGACGGACTATTTGCGTGGTGAGCTGGGATACACAGGTTTAATTGTGACTGATGATATGAGCATGGACGCGATTGATACATACTATGAGACAAGCATCGCGTCCAGACTGGCAATAGAAGCTGGAGCAGACGTAGTATTACTCGCTGCTCAGCCAGCAGATATCAATACCATCTTCCCTTTCCTAGTAGCACAAGCCAGCACTTCACCCGAATTACGCACACAAATAGCAGAAAGCTACACCCGAATCATGTCAATAAAATAAACTAGGTCTAAAATAGACCTAGTTTATTTTATTGTACTTCTGATATTTTTTAAATTCGTGAACTGGTCGAACCACCACAGTTTTTGCGAGGCCATCGAGCTATTTTGAATCTTCCGATTGGTGACGTACTGAGCGTAGCTTTCTGCAAAATCTTCTTCGGGACTCAGGGCGGCGTATCCACTTACGTATTCGCTTTCATTATCCTGGAAGTACTCGTCAGCAGCATCTACTGCATCAGGGTTTTTTCTCAACTTCAGCGCTCTGCTTAAGTCACTAACACTCCAGAAGTCTTTCGTGTACGCAGTCAGGTAAGAATTACCTTTGGGACAGCCTCTGCTTTTAAAGTACGCGTGGCAAGTAGCATTTTGTGGCAGTGGTCGTCCAGCGATGGATTCGTAAGAAATTATGTGCGCGAGTTCATGCACGATCAATTCTGTACTGGTATCCGTTCGCTCTTTGCCGAGGAGGTCAGTATTGATAGCAAATGACCAGTACTCGTTATTCGGTGGCAAGGTCTCAACAAACGCTCCAAACTCACCGTTCTTATCTTTGAACACCATGAACTCTCTCAGCTTGCTATCGAACTCGTCAGGAAATATTTCGTAGACTCGCTTGAGGTACTGGCGATGTTTCAAATCAGTAATATTCTTCACGTCTGATTCTTTTGTGATAGCGTACCGCTTCATTACTGGCGCACCATTGAATACTGTCTTTGGTCGCTCAACTGCGACATATTCTACTTGTGACTCGAAGGCTTTTTGTTCAATTAGTTGTTTCTGTAGTAGCTCAATCTGGGCTTGTAAGGTTTTTATTAATTCAAATAACACTGTCCGATACTGTTCATCAGTCGAAGCACTTTGCGCCTGAGTAGTAACAGGCAAAAGTAGCAATCCAGTGCTCAAGATGAGACCAGCGACTAGGTGTCTAACGGCGATTTTACGAAGTGGCAACATTTGACAACACAGTGACGGGCAACGAAACGGCAAACTGAGCACCTTGATCTTCTTTGGAAGAGACTTCGACGGTACCGCCAAGTTTTTCAACTGATTGTTTGACCACGTAGAGTCCTAATCCAGTACCTTGAGTTTGATGAGTCTGAGCATTGGTAGCCCGGAAGAATTTACTAAACAACCGCTCAAGCTCCTGCTCAGGAATACCGATACCGTCGTCTTTGACCAAGATGTGGAGAGTCGTTCCCTCGAGTTCATACGAAAAATCAAGTGTTCCGCTGGGATTAGTGTATTTAGTAGCATTAGACATCAAGTTACTCACAATAATATGCAAGAGCCTTGGGTCAATCATCACTTGCAGTTGTTCTGGGGTATCAGTTCGATTCAGAGCAATGCCTTTTTGGGTAATCTTCTCAGTGAATTCATCAACGATGGAGTCGAAGAACTCGCTTACATTGACGGCTTCTTGACTACTGGCAAATGTGCCCATCTCTAGCTTAGACACACTTAGGAAGTCATTGATGAGACTGACCATTCGTTGCACGTTACGATTAATTTTGACCAGGTATCGACTCTGATCTTCGGTTATCGAGTCGGCCATCTTTTTTTCGAGGAGTTCAACATTCCAGCGGATAGCGGCAATTGGTGTACGCAATTGGTGAGTGGCCAGAGCAACAAATTCTGACTTGGCGGTATCGACGGCTTTTTGCGCAGTAATATCTATCAGAGATAACATTCTTTTCTCTTCAAATGGTCTGGAGTGAACGGACAATTTGGTCCAGATATGCTGGTTCTCAAATGTGCACAGTGGAACCTCTTCTTCATTGACGGTCATCCCAGCTTTTATTTTGCCCAAGATGACAGAAAAATCGAAATCTTGTTGGACACGATCAAAGAAGTTCTCATTCGTCATCGTGTCGCTTTCTCCATGTAACAATCTAATAGCAGCTGGATTGAAGTCTTGCACCTGCCCTTTTGAGTCGAGTGTAATATACGCTACCGGACTACTTTGGTATAAACTATTAAATTCTTCATTAGTAGCCAAGGTCGACTGCATTGAGGTTGCAGTCAGCCAACTGTCTGCGCGGCGCTGAATGAGCCCCAGGGTAAAAAGCATAATCACTACGGCAGCAATAACCGCGTAGTCATAATACGTAGGAAATGACTGATTTTGCAACCAAACAAAACCGCCAACCAAAACGAGTACGATAACAATATTGCTCCACTGCAGGGACCTGAGTCGACTGACTTTTCGCTTGGTAATCATCTATACATATTACCAGTTCTTTTTTAAAATACCGGCACCTATACTCAGATAAAAATCATGATACGATAAGGGCATTATGGATAAAAAGATACTGATAATAGAAGATGAACCAGACATCCGAGAAGCCATGGCTGAAGCAATCGCTGACGCTGGCTTCACGGTACTCACCGCTGAGAATGGTCAGGTGGGATTTGATACAGCCATTGCTGAAAAGCCAGATGTCATATTATTAGATATTGTCATGCCAGTATTAGACGGACACGCCACACTCAAAAAACTCCGCCAAGACCCCTGGGGCCAACATGTAAAAGTAATCATGCTCACCTCGATGGACGACGTACACAATGTCGGTACTGCTCATGAACAAAATATTACTGATTACCTCATCAAGCCACACAGTAGTTTGGCTGAAATCGTAAACAAAGTCCGCGAACACGCTATTACTTAATCAAATACTTCTATGGAAAACGATTCGTCTTTTCAGACCATATTCGCTTTTGTTATAGGGATTTTTTTGGGGCTGTCGATGATGACCAGATTGTGCTCTACTACGGCGACAGTCAAAACAAAAACCTCCAGACCTACGTAGACGAGATCCCTTCCGATACTTGCTACTACAGTGGCACCTGTCCGGAGCGAGGAATCGCTCCCCCAGAGAACTGTGGTCTGACCTGCGAATTACAGTAGAGGTTCATAGCAAAAGAAAAAGCCGCCAGTGAACGCTGGCGGCTTTGATTTTTTATATATCAAGGATCACTTCCCGAGCAATCGCTTCAGCTCCCGAGTGGAGAGCTCTTTGAGAATGCGTTGCTTCTCGTCGATATCCAATTTCGGCACAGGAGCAGGCTGAGTCTGCACTTGTGGGTTGTACTGGTGTCCATTGTTGTACCCAGGCGCGATTGGTACGAAGTAGTCCCCGTAGAACCGTAAGAATTGCATCGGCTGGCGTCTATATGACGTCTGCAACGGATCAACTGTCACCATCACTGCACCATTGGGATACTGAACAGTTTGTCCAAGCACCCACCAACGGTCGCGAGTCTGCACCCATCGCTCATGCAGTACTACAGTACCTACAGGCAACTGAACATCATCGCACGGCCAGCGCACCTTACCATTGCGAGCGGCGTAGTTAATGCCGATGATTTGATTGCGTGCAAGGTTATTCACGTGAGAAATCAACCCGTCAGGGTTCAGACACACCAGACGAACCGGACCGGCTTTTTGTGAACCAGTAATAGTAACTTGAGCGCTGACAGTCGAAGCGATGGAAAGTGCCAGAAGCACACATACTATCTTCAAGTACGACATGAGAATCTCCTTTCAAGAGATATGATATGAGAAATGGTCAAAGACCAGGCTAGGTATTTTATACCACAAAAATCACTTATTTGCAATATATCGCTTATCCTTTAAACTCTGTGAGATACGCCTGCACTTGGGTGAACATTTTTTTGGTGTCGCTATAGTCTAGTCGCTTCATGGCTTCATCGAGGGTGTACCAACCGGCTTCTTTCACTTCTTCAGGCTGAAGAACCACCGTGTCGTCAGTAATAACCCCGATGTAAAAATCAACGGTCTTTTCAATCTGCACCCCATCAAATTGAAATGAATACTCGAGTGAAAACTTTGGCTCCTGAACAATCTTTTGCGCTGTTAATCCAGTTTCTTCAAACAACTCTCGCTTCGCTGATTGTAACGCCGTCTCATTCTCTTCGGCGTGACCTTTGGGGAACACCCAATAAGAGTTATCGCCAATTTTACTCAACTGCTCTATCAGAAGGACCTGCCATTGATCCCCCACTCGTTTGATAGGAATGATGCCAAAAGACTTATCGGTTTTCGTGTGTGCGTTCATACTCAAAGTATAACAAAAGACCACCAGAAGATATTCTTCTGGTGGTCTTTTACTGTGTCCACGACTGGACTTGAACCAGCAAGCTGTTAAGCATACACCCCTCAAGCGTACGAGTTTACCAATTTCTCCACGTGGACAGTACCTTTCGGTCGGGCCATTATGCCTTAACTGAAAGGTTAATTCAACACTTCAAAATAAAACCTCAATGCGAACGCACAGAAGTTTTATTTAAATCTTATTGGAATGTTAGAGCGTTCTAGCAATTTGCTCTAGGAATGAGCAAATTGAGAACTGACCTAATTTTTGAAGAGAGCTCAGCTCGACTATAAAAATGGAAATACTCTAGTGGTGAAATTCGTAATAATCTCTCGCGCTCCTTTACTTATTTATCCTTGGCTTCTTCGAGCTTTTCTTCAAGTACTTCTGCGACCTCGTCTTCACCAGGCACTGATGGTACTTCTTCTTCCTTTGCTTCTTCAGCTGGAGCTTCGGCCTGCGCTTCTGCTTCAGTTGCTTTTTGTTCGGCTTCTTGCTGTGCAGCTGCTTCGGCTTCTGCCTTGGCTGCTTCTTCAGCTTCTGCTCGCTTGGCTTCTTCAGCGGCCTTGATTGCTAGTTCAGCTTCTGATTCGGTAGCCAGTGAAACCAGTGACATACGACGCATTTGTCGTTTGATTTCTCGGTTTACCTTCTCTCGAATGTAGTAGAGTTTTGCTCGTCGTACTTTTGCTCGTTTTACAATTTCGATTTTATCAATCAATGGAGAGTAAAGGGGATAGATTTTTTCTACTCCTACCCCACTAGCAACTTTTCGGACAGTGAAAGTCGCTCCCGGTTCATTACCGTGCTTTCGTGCAAGTACCAGACCTTCAAAAATCTGAATACGTGTTTTACCTTTATCTTGAATTTTTTGGTGGACTTTAACAGTGTCTCCGGCTTTGATACCAAGAGTTTTCCGTTCGTCCATATTTACTGGGGAAATATTCACCCCTGCTACTGCTGCTTTCATATATATATTTGATTATTAAACGAGTGAGCCGTCTAAACGTGCCACAATCTACCACAAACTACGGGTAACTGCAATGTTACTCTGCTTCTTTCTCTTCTTCAATTCGTTCAGCTGCCAACTCAAAAATATTCGGCAGTGGGGCCATGAATCGCTCTGTTGTACCGTTAGGAAGCGCCAGCTCGAGAATATGGGCATGGAGCATCAATCGGTCAGAAGCGAGGTTATTTGAACGGGTTACTTTGTGTTCTCCGTAGAGAGTATCATTCACAATTGGTCTATCCAGCGCGCGCAGGTGCGCGCGCAATTGATGCGTTCGTCCAGTCTTGGGAAAGAGTTTTATATAAGAGAAAGGCTCATCTTCAAATTCTCCCATTCCAATCCGCTCGAAGTCAGTAATTGCCTCGCGCAATACTCCTTTGGCCCCTCGCTCGGCAGAGCGACGTCTGTGGTCCTTGGTACTGCGACCAATTGGGCGGTTGATAGTTCCCCAGCGGTCATTGATTCGACCATACACAAACGCTCGATATTCTTTCTCTACCAGTCTATCCTGGAATTGTTTCTTGAGATATTGGTGTGCGTCTTGATTTTTGGCCAAGATAAGCACTCCAGACGTCTCTCGATCGAGTCGATGCACGACACCAGCCCGGTCAAGCTCCTCCCCATCGCGCCCATACCCTGGCTCGCCTACTCCAGCTGCTTCCGGACACCGAGCAACAAACCACGGCACCACCGTTGGTGCTTGGTTAAAACCGTCTTCGTGTACCAGCCAGCCATATGGCTTATTGATGACCAATACGTCATCATCTTCATACAATATAGTTGGTTCTTTATTTGCCCCGTCGTCGTTCTCGGTTTTCATATTCCAGCAGTATGTCGTTAAAATCCGTCTGAGTCAAAGCCGGCCAGTGCTTCTCAATAAAATGTAACTCGCTATAGACCGAGCGCCAGGTCATAAAGTTCGACAGACGATGCTCCCCACTGGTGCGCACTATCATATCTGGGTCAGGCATGTCAGCTGTCCAGAGCAGCTTCTCAAAGTCAGCTTCACTCACCTCTTCACCATTTTTAATAGCGGTGTTCACCGCATTCACTATTTCGGCCCGTCCGCCATAAGAAAGCGCTACCCAAATGGTAGAAGTTGGATGAGGAAATTCGGCATTTTTCTCTTCTAATGCATTCATTTGCTCCTGCAAATCGGTATCAAAATCTGCCCGTTGTCCGACAATACGTACGTTGATTTTTTTGTCTGACTTGCGGTTTTCTTCTACCCGCTCGTCAATCTTAGATAGCCACTCGCGGAATAAATCCATCAGATAAGAGACCTCAGCTTCACTTCGATTCCAGTTTTCAGTTGAGAATGCGTAGTACACAGCGTGTGGAATACTAGCTTCTCTCACCCAGCCAATAGAGTCAGCAAACACTTCCCCGCCTTTTTTATGACCTTCATAGGTCTGCAGTCCTTGGTCTTTTGCCCACCGGCGGTTGCCGTCCATAATAAATCCCAGGCACTGAAGTGTGTGTGTTTGTTCCATAATAAGTATAATCGGCTTCTAAACGATGTAGATAATTAATGTAACACGGAGAATTCGGTAAAAGTTCTCTTTGGAGTTTGCCAATCGACACTCACACTGTCTACCTTGGAGGACAATGAGCCTTCATGCAAATACTCCACAAACTCCTTGAGAACATCAGGCATGCCTTGAGCTAGGACCACTACCGTACCATCAGGCAGATTCTTCACGTACCCCACCAAGTCCAGCTCCACAGCTGAGTCTTGTGCGTACACGCGGTACTGCACGCCCTGCACTTTTCCATATATCACACACCGCATTTCAACCATATGTGTGCAGTATACCTTGCATTTATTTACATTTCGAATTATAAAGAAGGTTGAGACACACATTGTACAGGGAGATCTTTATGACAGACCGTTCTGAGAGTGAACTGATGCGGATGATTCGTGAGGAAAGCCAAGGAGCAAATTCTAACCGCAACAATGAAGCAACATTTGTTCGACCTTCCCAACCAACCAAAACAAACTGCGTTGAAGAACCATCCAATCAGCCCAGAACGCTCAAAACTCGTCCGCCAGGCAGACGATTCTAAAGCCTTATTTAAATGACCGGTCCCCAACAGGGCCGGTCACTCTTGTTTTTTTGCACAAGTGCGGTACGATAGTGCCTACAAATATTATATATATTTCGCGCGCTTAGCTCAGTTGGTAGAGCGCTTCATTTACACTGAAGATGTCGGGAGTTCGAGTCTCTCAGCGCGCACAAAAACAAAAGACCCGTATTAGCGGGCTTTTTTGTGTGCGCTGAGGAAGCAAACTGCTTTGCTTCCGGAGAGACTCGAAAAGAGCGAGTGTATCGTCCGGAACGAAGTGAGGACGATTCGAGCGTCGGGGTCGAGTAGCACAGTAGTTTGGAGTCGTTAGACGAACAAAATACTGATGCGAAGGTGACCGAGTCTCTCAGCGCGCACAGACTTTACAGAGCTATATATTTATTGTATTTTTCAATCAGACAATCCTGTCTTGAATTGGCGGAATGCTCGTTCTTTCACATCTTACGGAATGTAGGAGATACTAATGAAACCGACTGCAGAAAAGAATCGTAAACTTATTGTTCAATATCCTTTTCTTACACAAATACTGGCACTACCCTATTTACCATTGGCTTCAAAAGACCACCTAAAGCAAGTGGACGACCTCACTATCAAAGTAGAGAAAGCCGATGCTCAGTTGATGTATCGGCAGGGTAAAAACACTGGACTTGAGGATCGTCGGAGTGGCTCAAATAGTTGGTCCATGCCCGTAGAAGGCCCTCGTAATGGTCAGGCTGGAAAGCGAGGACACTACCTGCTCGCCATTGACCAAGATGGACATATCATCAATAGCATTAACTGGGACGATAAAAATTCTAACGAACCGATCTATGCTTGGCATGTACTCTGGGGTATAAAAGTAGGTCCGGAGCATTTCAGTGATGCACTCTATGATCAAGTAAAGTATCTTGTTTGGATGACGGTTGAAGCGTGGTATGAATTCATCAAAGGGTTCGAGAATACGCCATTTGGCGATTTCATCGACCGGACGATGACCGTGACCATCTATACTGCTCCCGAAAAAGGGTTCAGTAAGTTGCGAGACGAAGCAAACGTCTACGACCATCTGTGGCTCGATAACGACGTTGTGATGCGTGGCTCAATGAGGAACGACCACGACATCCTGTGCATCACTGGAATGTTGGCAGAACTTTGTCATCAATTCAAGGCTGATGTCTATGACAAAGGGATGCGAGAGATTGCAGACTCGCATCCAGAGTACCGGATTGCCGCAAGCGGTCAATTTGGTCCTGTTGAGGTCTTGGTTGCGGAGATGTGTGGTTATGAACGTATCCAACTAGATACCGACACCTGTCGCATCTCATTTCAAATCAAACCAGACTCAAACAATGCGTATGTGTTTGGTATGCAGGGTCGGTTGCCACAACTTCGTGAAATGGTTCGGACAGTCATTGAGTATTGGAACTACCGCGAAGGTGGTCGTTCTCAATTTTCCTACAATCAAGAAGTTTGTGTGGGCTAAATAAGCCCACCTTGAAGCTACCGCCTTCCTTTTCTAGGGGAGGCGGTTTTTATTTTTAAATTTTAGTAGCCAAAACCGTTCTAACGTCGTCCCACATGGTGCACAATTCATTATTGGCTTTTATTTCATAGTTACTATCTGTTCAAGCCTCTGGTATATTTATATAATGCGAACTTTATTTGTAGACTTTGACGGAACAATTTGTCATGACAGGTTTTGGAGAAGCCTTCCTAAAGAAGAAAATGCCCTAGTCCAAAATGAACTTTTTATAAAAAGTGAAGAGTTAGTCGCCGACTGGATGCGGGGTAACTATACCTCAGAAGAAATCAATGTGTTTGTTTCAAACGAAACCAATCTTTCATATAATCAGATTTGGAATGTATTCGTGGACGATTGTAAAAATATGTACGTTGACCCCGAGATACTAGAATTTGTAAAAAAACTACGAGAGAAGTTTCATCTAGTTTTGATTACGGGCAACATGGATTGTTTTGATCGGTTCACTGTACCGACCTTAAGACTTGAAGAATATTTCGATGTAGTCGTGAATTCATATACTGAAGGTTGCCTAAAAACAGATAAAAACGGGGAGACATTTACTAAGTATTTAAAGGGTAGTATCGAAGATTCCCTACTGATAGAAGATTCCTTAACTTCCTGTACAACATTTACAGATTTAGGTGGAACTGCATTGCAAGTTACTCCAACTAATAAAACACTTACATATTTACGAGATATTCTTGAAGAAAAGTTCTAGCGTCCTCCTATAAGGCACACAGACGCTATATCTACAAAGAAATTCTAATTTGATAGAATGTAGCTATGAGATTTTATCGTCGACATGGAGCTACTATTGTTGAATCTGAGGCACTTATAAAGTTTGCTGGCTATTTATCAGCTGGTGCACAAGGCTCAAAAGAAGCCAAGGCTGGTGCATTCTTTCCTTTCGTTTTCGTTCGTGAAGAAAGGTATGCTACACCTATTTTTATAAATCATGAACGCATACATTTCCAACAACAGCTTGAAACCTTGTTTATCGGTTCATGGATATTACAAATCATCGAAGATGTTTATTCCGGTTTATATTTGAAACTAAGCACAAAAGAACGATACCTCTACCGTGCACTTGAGCAGGAAGCATACCGGAATCAAACCAACTTAGAATTTTTAAAACAGCGTAGGCGCTTTAATTTATTTAAATATCTCAGGAATAAGAAAAGATTAACTTTTATTCCTAACAAAGAACCTGAGGTGCTGATTGGAGAAAAGTTCTAACGTCGTCCCACATGGTGCACTATACTTGACAATACATATTTCTAATGTATTGTTTATACCAGCCCACAACCGTACCAACAGAAAGGTGTCATCATGACCCAACAATGCGAAACTTGCGAAGGAAGCGGAACTGTCATTCTTTCAGCAGAACAATCCCCTATCGGAATTGCTGCGGAAGTTGATTGCGGCGAATGCCAAGGAACTGGTGAAACGGGAAACCCTGATGCATGCCAACGCTGCAACGACAGTAAAACTACCATCCTCCCCGCTGAAGAATCGCCGATTGGGATTGCAGCAGAAATCGACTGTCCTGATTGTACATAAATCTAAAAGCCCATCCGTAATTATATGCGGGTGGGCTTAAACTTTATCTACTCAAAACCGTTCTAACGTCGTCCCACATGGTGCACAAAAATAAAAGACCGCATTAGCGGGCTTTTTTGTGCGAGCCGAATAAATAAATTTATTTATTTCTGGAGAGACTCGAAACAAGCGAGTATATCGTCTGGAACGAAGTGAGGACGATTCGAGCGTCGGGGTGAGAAAGTCTGGGAGACTTTTGCAAGAGATTGTAGTCCGTAAGGGCGAAACCTGTACCGAATTCGTAGAATTGTGTAGCACAGTAGTTTGGAGTCGTTCGACGAACAAAATACTGATGCGAAGGTGACCGAGTCTCTCAGCGCGCACAGAAGAATTTACTTAAACTCGCACAAAACTCTTGGTATAATCTCAAAATGAAAAATACGCCACAGCGAGAAGCAGACCATCCGGAGGAAATATTAGATTTAGTCGACGAGAACGACCAAGTAATTGGGTCATTATCGCGAAAAGATATTTATGCTGAGGGTCTAAGAAACTATCGAGTTATCCATGCATTTATTATTAATTCTGAAGGAAAACTTTGGATTCCTCGCCGAGTGAACACCAAGAAGTTGTATCCTGGTGGACTAGACTACAGTATCGCTGGACACGTTGAGTCTGGAGAAACCTATGAAGAAGGTTTGATTAAAGAAGCGAGAGAAGAAGTAAATATGGATTTGAATGAAATTTCCTATAAAGAAATTGCCAGCTTTAATCCCCTTTCACATAAGGTCCACTGTTTTCAAAAGGTGTACGAAATTAAAAGCGACGAAGCTCCTGAATATAATCCTGAGGATTTTTCTGGATATGAATGGCTGTCACCAACTGAAATAATTCAGCGATATGAAGCTGGAGAAACAGGCAAAGAAGATATCCCTGAAGTGGTGAGGCTATGTTACCTTAGATAAAATTTCTAACGTCTACACACATTACCTCTAATCCTCAACCTTCAATCCAAATACTGAAGCCAAGTAAATTGCCTGAGCAGTATCCACCGTCACTTCCTGCAGTGATTCTTGACCGAGGGACATGCCTTCAATTTGTGAACCCTTGAAGCTCACTTCTTTTAGTGATGATTGGGAAAACTGTGACTCTCTTAAGTCGCAGTTGATAAAATCAACATTTTTTAGGTCGGCCCCCAAAAAGTCTGACTCCTGAAGAACACACGAATCAAATACGCAGTCTTTGAAAATAGCGTACCTAAAGTTCGCAGAATTCAATTTACACGCGGTAAAAGAGCAATCTCTAAATGGAGTACCACCGGTCTGCATTCCTTGCATCCAGCTGCTTTTGAATTCAGACCTTTCAAAGAGGAAATCATTTAGCTCTACCCCGGCAAAATTACACTTACTGAAAGTACAATCTGCTACTCTCCCTTCTGCTATCTCTGCTTGACTCAAAGCAACCTCTTCAAACAAACATCTTTCGGCTCGAAATTCGTCTATCTTCCTTCCCGAAATATCAACTCCAGTAATTCTTTTAAACTCAAGATCAATTACAACAGAATCATCTAGCTGACCCTTCTCAAGTTTGCTTATATTTAGGGCTGACTTTTTCATTACTCCATTCTAACAACTTAAACAAAACTATGCTCAAACCGCCCTAATTTTGTTCCGTATGGTGAACAATTGTTTAAGATTTTTGTTTCTTGGAATACCTAATTTATTATTCAATAAATCAATAATATTCAGCTTTACATTTAAAGTAGTGCATAACTTATTTGACAAAGTGTCAATACAGGAGTATTTTCAAATAGGGACGCAATAGCCCTTTGCGTCAAGTACAACACAGGAGTAGTCCATGCCCCTCAACAAAGCCCAAAGACTTGCCCTGCACTGGCTCCGTATCCGGGACCGCTTCGGGAAAAGAAAGTTCATCCTCAGACGCCTGGACCGAACTGTCGTCGCCGTCAAAAGCAACGAGCCGGTATACCACACTCTGTGTGGTTAAGGCGCAACATTAGAGCACCCACACCCCCCTCCCTTCTATACATAACTTGTGGGTGCTTTCTTTTTGGGAAAATTTTACAACAAACAGCAGGATAGATACGAAGTCTACCCTGCTGTTTTCACACCCGACAAAATCTGCTACTGTACTGCATACAAACCGGTGGTTTGTATGCGCACCTTGCCCCTATAGTTTAATGGATAAAACAAGAGGCTTCTATCCTTTCGATCTGGGTTCGATTCCTAGTGGGGGCACCACTTAGCAAGACCTACCGAGAGGGGTTAACACCCCATTAATCTCAGTAAGTCTAGCAAAACATTAAAACCACTCAATTTGAGTGGTTATCGCAGACCAGAAGTCTCTTCCAGTCGCCGTCTACGTGGGCGGTGCTTCTCCAAGCGAGAACACGCTGGTGGAAGCAACGCTTAACGCCAGCTATACGAAAACAACTCCAGCTCTCCTTGTTGGTGACAAGGCCTATGACTCCGATCCGTTAGATAAGTACTTGCGAGAAATGTATGGCGTTAGTTTAATTGCTCCGCATAAAGCTAATCGAGTGAAACCAAAGACCCAAGACGGGAGGCAATTTAGACGATAAAAAAACGCTGGAAGATCGAACGATTTAATGCCTGGATGCAGAACTATCGGCGCGTAACAACGAGGTGGGAGTATAAGTGAGCTAACTATACCGGGTTTGTACAGTTGGCATGTTTGTTGATATTGATGAGAAATATGTGAGATGGGTTCTAGGGATTCGTGACCACAAAATAGCGAGACCTACTGAGAGGGGTTAATGTCCCAGTAATCTCAGTAAGTCTAGCTAAACCCTTGTTTTTTATAAAAATCATGGCATTATTCACTCAGACATCAACAAATGCCCAACTGGAGGTGAAACCAATGATCTATTCAATGTGTCTACTGAAACCCGACTGTGTTGAGCGAGAGCTTATTGAGCAGTGTCTTGAAATGATCACCAACAGCGACTTAGAGATCGTCATGCAAGACCGCCGCAGTCTTACTCTTCCCGAGGTGAGGTTGTTCTATCATCAATGTGCCGCAGAACCTTATTTTGAAGATCTTTGCAGGCATATGATTTCTGGTGAGTGCCATGGCATCATCGTATCAGGTCGCCGGGCCGTTGATCGACTGAACTTTCTGGTTGGCATCAACGAACCGCAACTTAGTCCATCGGGAACCATTCGCAAAATGGGCACGGACATCGCCAACAACCTCGCACATTCAAGCATGAACTTCGACCAGTTCTTTCGGGAAGCTGTGATCTTTTTCTCAAAAGAGCGGGTCATGTCATTATTTTGAATGACACATACCCTGCTCAACACCCTCGACCGAGTCTGGTCGAGGGTGTTCTAAATTACAATGTGCTTAGTATCTCTACCGTTACAGGAATCTTGTGCGGCCAAAAATAATCTTAGGTACAGTGCGTCATCGGTAAAGTTTTTAAATGCTTGAGAAGTCAGAGTAAGTTTCATCTCTGTGTTGTTTATATCCTTTGCTGCTACTTCGATTTCTGCTCTATCACCAACCAGCAAATCAACGGTGTCGTCCACAGGAATTTCTAAAACCGTCTTTACTTCATTCTCGTCCATACCTATATTGCGAAAAGTGTTCTTAAAACTAACTAGATAAAAGTACATGAATTCACGATTTATAAAATCTTCTGTTGGCTCGAACGAAACTTGATACACACCTAAAAAATGTGTGTCCTTCGCTTGTGCTATTTCCAAACCAAGTTCTTCGTGGAGCTCACGAGCCATCTCACTCTCCATATCACCACTCTGAACATGACCACCGTTCATCTTGATAAAGAATTTATCCTTATCAAATTGATCTAAGGTCTGTGAATCTTGAAAGACCAAGGTTCGCTTCTCCTTATCAAGAACCAAGTAATTAACTGACCGATGCCACAAACCATTTTTGTGCACTTCAGATCGCTCAGCATGTCCAATAGGCTGATTAAAAGCGTTACAAATTGTTAGTTTTTCATTCTCCATAACTAATTATTCAAGTTTATTCTTATCTACAAATGCTTCTGATTCCAAAATCATCTTGTCAAAAGCTTTATGTAAATTTACCTTGTAAAAATTAAGCACTGCCATTGCGGCGTCAAATGCTTCTAACAACACTTTCTTGAGATCCTCTTTCTTTGTTTTATCCTCCACCACTTCAGTGACCATACTTGCGAGTAGAGCAGACTGTTTTGACAGCTCAAGCATCGCCTGACCAATCTGTTCTTCAGATTCCACAATTTCCCTTCTTTCAACCAATCGAGCATTATCTACTATTTCAGTTCTTTTTAGCCCCATTTCATCTCGGAGTAAATTGGGTAGTGATATTGAAAACTCATCGGCGATTGAGAATATATTCAAAATTACGTCACTGATTTCATCAGCCAAAGCATCTGCATTCTCTTCTTCAGTGCGTTTGTTCAGCTTGTGTTCTTGTCGAAGTACAAGATCGGACAGATGTCCAACCTGTACCATCAACTCAAGAGCATATTGCTCAGCACCCCACTCTATTCTTTCCACTGAACGAAACAGATTTCGAGTATATCGAGCACGCTCCCAAATTACATCAATATCAAAATTTTCTGTTGCATACGGTAAATGCACTGACTCTCTGTTTGATGCTTGGCCAGCCCACTCATTCGAACTTGAAAAATCTCCACGAATTTTAATCGGATAATTAAGCTTTTGTCTCAGATAAATGAGTTGTCCATGACTCACATCACCATCTATATAAATCATTTTTTCTTCTTCGTTTAGATCGAAACTGTAATCCAAATCCATTTGATCCAACGCTTCCTGTACCGCTTCTTGACTTGGTTTATATCCGAGTAGATTCAGAGCACATCGCTCACGCTGATCTGGAGGACAATGATTTTCAGCACATACTGTTCCTTCAAACATTGCATTAAAGTCTGGTCGTTGCAATGCGTATGCCAAAGCACATGAATTCACCCAAAATAGTGGGTAATCAGGATGTTGCTCACTTGTATATTTCTCTACATAATCACGAACTCCTTCAGGCCACACGTCAGCCGCTTGATTTGCAATCTCAGCATTTTCACCAAGTTCAGGCCAAGCAGCAATTAAGTGTTTGATGATTTCATCATTACTCTTCAAACCAACAGCAACACTACATGTGGCTTGTTCAGCCACATAATCAATGATCTCTCGAATCTTTTCCCGATGTGAATTTTGAGGTAAAAAAGGTCGCCAATAGTGAATGGTTGGAATTCCTGCTTCTTTGAGTCTTTCAAAATTACTTCGTATATGGTCACCTTTTATTCCAGGCTCTATGGTTTGTGGTAGGCCAGAATAACTCATGTAGAAAACTGTTCTGACAGCTTCGTTTGTTTTAATAAGTTCAATAAACTCATCCGGAACTTTGCACTTAGTTGAAAAAACTAACGGATTAGGAAGTTCTCTTTCAGCATATGTTTTAAACATTTCAGTAAAATAGTCGATGTTTGAACGATTCATAAAAGCATCGGTTTCACTACCAACCATTATTGGACTGTCTTCTCTGTAGTTTTCAAATGAAAGAATCTGGTCGACTGCTTTTTCAGTCGACATAATCGGCATACCAGGTTTTTGAGTCTTGTCGTAACCTTGCAAAAAACAGTAATTACAGTTTTTGGCACAGCCAACAACTGGATCAGAAGTTATCCAAGTTTCATCTTGACGGATTCCACGTTCAATTGACACGGAATTTATTTTAACACAACAAACATAAGTTACGTAAAACGCCCAAAATGAGTGCAAGCCTATTCGTCGCTATATATCTCATCCTTGAAGTCCATCGCTCCAGCGGTGATGTAGTTCACCATTACCGCGCAACTCCTTCTCAGGCAGAAGTGCGAACTTTGGTTGGTATCCAGTCTCATGCGTGTAACGTTCGAACGGTTCTTCGTTGATTCCGAATACTTGCCGTAGACCAATTGATAAATCACTCTTTCGCTTTTCAACTACGTTTGATGACACACCAACGCAGACATTCATTAGATGCTGTTTAGTAGCAGGGATTTTTGGTTCACGTCCGAGAAGAGCGGACATCATCTGGAGCAAGGCCCAACGACGATCTGGTTTTTTCCACTCGGTATTGGCTTGAGCAAAACCAAGGTCTTCGTGCGAATACTTTCCTATACTCGTGTCTCCGTATTTCACCTCAACGTCCTCGTTGTTAATGAAGCTAAAGGTGAGATCTTGCCATTTGGCATTTGCTGGTAGTTTTACCATAGCTGGCGTGAATAACGCCTGTCTCTTGGTTTTGGGCTTTAACAGTATCGTCTTTGGTTCTGTCTCCACTGATATCTCAGCGTATGACTCAGCGCCGTATACCACTTGATAAATTGCTTGGAGCTCAGCAAGAAAGCGGAGTGTTGGTTTAATTGGTTCTATTGCTTGCCGTACCTGATCCTCAACAGCCTTACGTCGTATGAGAGCCTGGTGGAGCAGAGACAGTGTATTTTTTGTATCCATATACTTCTATTATACTCCCGCGACTTTTAACGAGAATGTCCTTATTTTGAGCCATATCTGTATTTTAGAATCGTTCTGAAAATGTTTTTAAAGCAGCTGTTTGGGTGTCAGATTTGCAACATCTGGCTATAAATAAGACCCTGCCGAGAGGGATCAGGAAAGAGCGACACCAGTCGCTTGGAAACGCTTACAGGGATTGCTGGCAATTTTTCCGATACCGACACGGGGCACAGTGGTATAAGAAAAACCAGCAACAAGTTGCTGGTTTTTCATGTAGAAAGCAAACTGCTTTGCTTTCAGGCCGGTGTGCCGGACGGAGAAATATTTTCCTCTCTTTCCTAGGAAGAGAAACAGTCACTAGATTACTGTCGTGCTATATCTTTTCCAACGACAACCTTTTGCACTACTTCTGTTGAATTTTCCTTCGTGCGTACCAACATGAAATCAACGGTAAATGTAATCGGTATTCTTATCTCTCGCGCATTAAAGGCATCAACTGATTCAAAAATTGAATCATCGTATGTCACTGTGGTGCAGTCAAATCCACACAAATCATCAATCAGCTCGATAGGGATATTTTGGGTACCAATAATTCCTGCGGTAGGTGCGTACAGATGCAATTCAAATGGTATCGAATCATCACCTTGAAAACGTGTATCCCAAGAGTTTGGCTCCAGGTACAGTTTGTATGCTCCTTCAAATTCAGAATAGGTTATTTCTACATCGCCTGTATGAGTAATAGATTCTTCACGCGGTATATATACATGCACATTCGGCTCACTCGTAAGGTACGTGAACCCCTCTACGGCTGAGGTTATATCGACTTCTGGTTGCTCAAGAGTTGTGTCTAAAGGTTGCTCCTGACTCCCACCACGCATTAGGTATCCAAAGAAAATAACTGATAGCAGAACTGCAAATACTACGGCGAGTTTCCAACGAGCTGGAGTCTGAGTGTGATAAGACTCCTTCACGACTGACTCGAGATCTTCTTTACCAGCAAATCCAAAGAACCGTTTGGCACGGAATCCAGCGACTCCGCTCTTCCCTGGCATGCACAAGAAAAATGGCAACGCGAGAATATACAAAGGAGGAAGTAGATACACCGCAATAAAAAATCGCCTATAACCCAAATCATCAAGTCTTCGAATGACGATTGAGGCTTGTATCAAGACAGCGATTATTCCAAATACAGCTGGAAGTAACAGTGTGTATTCAATAGGTGCTGCAGCTGAAAGGAACACAGTATCAGCATTTAAGTATAGCCAGACAAAAATTAAGAGTAGAAAAAAACCCAGAGCAAACTCAATTCGTGAAATAGGTCCAGTAAGTAGATGCATGTGTAAAGTATAGCAGGCAATAAACCCGCAGAATGTACTACATTCTGCGGGTTTAGCTGTTTTTAGGTTAAAAAACGTTGGTAGCGGGCTGTAATTCAAGCTCCTCGTCTGGTTCAGAAGAATCCGGTGGAGCCGACTCTTCTGGTGTCTGTTCTGGCTCACTTGGAGTTTGTTCTGCGAGAGGCTCTTTAGGTGCTGGTTCCTCTGGAACAGTAACTGGAGTAGAGGTGGCTGGCGGGGTCGATGTTGCGGTAACTGGATTGCTAGATGTCGCCCCTGTCTCTTCAGCCGAATCACCTCCCTCTTGGGCTTCTTCATCTACAACAACGGTTGGTATCTGTGTAGTATTTTTGCCGACCAGCGCATTGAGTCTGGCTTGCTTGGCTGCAAAAGAAGCGAGTGCTTCATCAACCAGATTTTTGCGGTAGACAGTGACTGGTGCTTCAGGTTCAGTGACTGCTTGCTGTTCTATATTTTGATATTCAAAGTACTTTAGTGAACTCCAGACAATACTGGCTGAAAATATACACAGTGCGACCACAATACCAATTAGCCACTCCCTGCGCGGATGCATGAGCTGGTGATTCTGTAGGCCTTTTTGAGAACGAACTATCCCTTTGGCAAATTGTGTAATTTGGTCTTTATTCAACATAAGTCAGTACGCGAACCCGCATGGTTACCTTGGCTTGCCACTGGTTTTGGTCAATAGCTACAGTATCTACCGTGGTTATTTTTGATACGTAGGGGAGTTCTTCTAGAATCATCAAGAAATTTTGTACTCGACTACGCGAACCATCAAATTCGAAACCAATTTCTACCCATTCTTTGCTGTCATCTGTATCGGTAACTAATTCTAACGTACTGGTCTTGAGTGTGACACCTGATTCAGGAGCGAGCTTCTCAACTGTATTCAAGAAATCAATGCTCTCACTCTCTCCGGAGAAAAAATATCCACTCAACTCAGCTCGTTCAAGCTCACTCTCATCAGCCACACGCCGCAGTCGGAAGTATGCTTCTTCTTGGGCGCGTTGTTCGCTCAGGGTATTGAGCTGGGCTACCAACAGCTCACCTTGTTGCTGGGTCTGGAACCACATAAATGCGAATGCTCCCGCTCCAACTAAAAAGAGCACACTGGATACTATAGTGACCTTCAAAGTGAAGGGACTCATACGTCAGTTTGATTAGTCATGGTAACAGTAATAGAGAATTGGATGTCTTTGTCTGTGGCGAGATTTGAGATAGGAAGATTCACTTCACTAATCAAGGGGTGAGCGAGCATCCGGTCGCGGAAAGAAGCGAGTGACTGGCGGTCGGTCGCTGTACCAGTGATATTCACCGGCATCATTTCATTTCCCTGCGTAGCCAGATTGAGTCGTGAGATATTTATCTCCACTCCCTGCAATTGGGTAAACAGCTCAATGTAGCTAGAAACAGGAGTGACATCTGCCTGGCTCACTACTTCGCGAGCCTGCTGACTCGCGCGAACCAAGGCAACACTCGCTGTTTCGTAATCGGCTACTTTTTGGGAAGCGAGTTCAGCTGATGCTTCGTAGACGGCTACTTGTGAGCTGACCAAGATATACGCAGGGAACAGAATTGCAGCTCCACACAACAAAGCAAACGCCCACAGCAGTAGCCAGGTAGAAAATACTCGAATCCAGTATTCTTTAATGATATTCTTTTTCGCACTTTGTGGAATAAGATTAATCATACTTAGACGGTGGTTTTTAGGGCTAGGCCAATAGCGGTAGCGTATCCGTAGGAGTGACGTTTATCTATCGGTGGGATAGTTGAGTCAAGTGAGAAGGTGTTTTCCCACACGTTACCCCGAACACACGGCACACCAAGTGTCTCGGTCATATACGCCGGGAGTCCTTTGAGATTGGCACTCCCTCCACACATCACAATTGAGTTAATTCTTCGAGTATTCATGTCTTCCCCTCTCATGTGCCAGTACTGCATTCGAGCAGCTAACTCATCCTTGATGACCGACACGGTACTGAGTAGTGTTTCGTAGACCTGCGAGGAGTCAGCTCCTCGAACGAGCCCTTGAGTATTTTTTAGTCGGGTGAGTTCAGATTCTGCAACATCCTCGCCGAGTACTTTGCGTAGGGCTTGAGAAAGTTGCTGACCGCCAATATCAATAGTCGAAGTGTAAAGCAAAGCTCCCTTGTAGACAATTCCGATACCGGTGCGCGTTTTTCCAAAGTCTACCAACATAGTTGCGCCAGTCGCATCTTGAGGAATAACAGAACGCGCCATAGCTTGAGCTTCAACTTCAAATGAGACCGGGCGTAGCCCAGCTGCCACACACGAATCGTAATATTTTAAAATCGTCTCCCGAGCATAGGCAGCCACTGCTACCTTGGCTTTATTACTCTCACTCGCTCCCGGGAGAATAAAGTAATCAAAAAATACTTCGCGTGAAGGAATGGGTACGTTTTCTTCTAGTCTAAATTCGAGCAGACTGCGTACTTCTTTGAGTGGGGTGTTGTGTTTGATTTCAGTTTCAAACAAATATGCCCGCTCTTCCGGTAAAGAGACACGAATGAATTCGGCTTTGGTTTCCCGCTTGAGTTCTTTAAGGACCGATACGAGTTGTTCGGTATCATTCACCTGCCCTCTGTGCACTGCCCCACTAGGAATGGTGATGTCGCCCCAGAGCTTGATTTTTTTCTCGGTTTTATTGAGTGTCGTTGGCTCAAAAGACACGTATTTCATTGATGTGTCAGAGATATCTACACCAACACACGGCATCATCAGATACGTAGGCGGGGGCAACATCTTGGAAAGAGCATTCAACATATTCGTCCCTCTAGTATACCTAATTAAACTAAGATAAGGCTGACGCAACTCACATCTTGTACCACACGAAGAGCGCGACAAGAATGAACACAACCAGTGAGGTGAATCCTAGATATCGCCGAGCGTATCTAGTCGCCGCAGGACCAAACCGATACACGCTATACCCAACAATACCGTATCGAACAGAACGTCCAATTGCTGACGCCAGCATAAACATCAATAGACTTCCTTGTAATGCAGCCACAACCCACGCTACTAGTGTATAAGGAATCGGCGTAATCGCACCAACGATAGTGATAACAAACGTGTTGGTATTGGCATTGCTCACGAGTGAATTAAATTCATTCACCATGCCTGGAGTCATGAACTGCATGAGTATTTCTAGAAATAGCAATGCTGAAACAAACGCAAACAGTCCACCAAGGACAGAGGCGATAATTGCCACTACTACTATAAGAGTCGCTTTCTGGCGATTGAGAAGTACCCCAGCTATCAAAAAAGGGTCAGTGATAAGTGGTATCGGTAGCGCGGACTCAATAAACGAGATCAGCGCAATCAGCCACAGTCCAAGTCTGGACTGAAGGATTCTTTGCGCTCGTCCAACTGAAGGACTGGCGAGCACTTGCTCTACCTTGACGTCGATTTCTTTTAGCTCAATCATTATTAAAATATTATCCCACTAGCGTACCGGCTGGGAGTACTTGATGCGGGTTGAGAATGGCAAATATATCTTCAGTGCTAGCAGCGAGAATCATTCCCTGACTTTCCAAGCCACGAATTGTCCGCGTCTCTAGATTGGTTAGAAACGGACACTGCTTCCCTACCAACACTTCACTATCTGGGAAAAATTCTCGGATACCAGACACAATTTGACGTGGAGTTTCTTCACCTACATCAACAGTGAGCTTCAGGAGCCTGTCTGCATCGGGTACGATTTCTACCTCAAGGATAGTTCCGATTTTAATTTCTAGTTTGGCAAAGTCGTCGTAGGTAATCATACAGAATTTTTTAATTTAGTAAGGTAACTGTCGAGAATAATCGCGGCGGCTCCAGCGTCTGTCTGAGCATTTTGTCCCATTGTCCGCGCTGCTTGCTGGGTGGAGTATTGTTCGGGTTCTAAGTGCACCGGAATGCCAATATTGAGCGTCACGTCGGTAATAAATTCTTCGACAGCAAAATGGATTTGATTAGGCTTCCCTTCCAAATCTAGCGAGTGTCCAATGACAATTTCTTTTACTTGACGCTCTGCTACGAGTGCCTGGATAGTCTTAAAAAACTGTGTATCGTTTGGAATAACACTATGAGGAAACGCCATGACCCCTGATTCGTCACTCAACGCAATTCCTATTTTTTTTGACCCGAAGTCAATTCCCATACGCTGCATAATGTCCTAGCATACCATGATGGATTTTGTTTTGCTTTTATATCAAAAAGTCTTATCATGAGTAAGCTATGAAAAACACATTGACTGTTGTACACAAACGCATATATGACGAGGTAAGCGCTGATGATGGCCAACGCATCTTAGTTGACCGATTATGGCCCCGGGGAGTAAAAAAGGAGACAGCTAAAATTGATGTCTGGGCCAAAGAACTCACTCCCAGCACTGATTTGCGACAGTGGTTTCATGAGGATACGGACTCTCGATACCAAACATTCACAAAACGCTATGTAGATGAATTGAAAGATAAAGCTGATGCAGTAGCCACTATTGTCGACCACCGTCATCACACCATTACCCTACTGACCGCTGCCAAGGATATTGAACACTCTCATATTCCTACCCTCCAGAAATTTATTACTGACAATGCGTAGGCACGTTCACTCTGTCTATTTAGGATTCTTAAAAGACAGAAAAACAGCTAAACCCCTAAAATGTACTACATTTTAGGGGTTTAGCTGTTTTTAGGGCTAATTGTGCTCCCGCCAGGAATCGAACCTGGAGTTTCGGTACCGCAAACCAATGTTTTATCCATTAAACTACGGGAGCAAATGAGTAGTAAATAAAAAGTGTACTTTTTATTTAGCTGGGAGTGCAGCTCCAGAAAGAAATTTTCCTAACGTAGTGCAGAAAAGTTTCTTACGGGAGCAAGTGGGTCAGGTCTGAGTGCCCGGCACCCCTATCACCCACACGCCAGCGATATTATCACAAATAAAAAACCGTGTCATCAGTAACACACGACACGTTTTTGTAGACAATATTAAATCAGGCTAGAAACCAAATAGCTCTAGTATCTTCACCAACAATGGCTCAACAAGCTCTTCTTCTTCGAGTTTTTCTTTGAGGATATTATCAATATCGTCGATATTGCTCGCCGGGATTGGAATCACCAAAAGTGGTGATAGACGTTGGTGAGTCTTTAGTAGGAGCTGGGGACCTTTGGGGTCTTCTTCGTCAATATGAAAACTTTCTAAAGTGGAGTATGGATAGAGACGCTCGTCGATACGCACTCCTCTGAGTGTCACCGCAAACGGAATAATAGAGGGACGCTTGGCCGCCGATACTCCAAGTGCTCCCCCAGCCAAGCCAAGAAGCAAGGCAAAAAGCACGTTATTAAAGAGAATCGCCATGATGACAAATGACAACACAATGATGGCCAATGCAAAGAACCAATCATTCCCTTTTTCAACGTGATGATGCTCTGGAGCCTCCCAAGTAATACTACGCAATGCTGGTTCCATTTGTAAAAATTGTATCACACACAGAGTATACTTTTTGAACATCTTCTGTTCTATACGTACACAATTGGAAACAGTCTAAGTATTAATGTTTAGTGGTTTAGCGACCTTTATACAATGGTAGAATAACTACATGCAACGAAAACCTAATACTGTTTGTGCAGTGTGCCAAAAAGGTATTTACAGGCGTCCAGCTCAAATAAAGGCGGGTGGTGTTTTTTGTTCTTCTCGTTGCTGTGGTATCAACCAACAGGTACTGAAAAAATGCCCAGTTTGCAAAACTACCTATATAGGAAATCGACGTACTTGTTCACGTACTTGTGCAAACACAGCTCGTACAGGCATCTCATACACAAAAGAAAATAAGTTTAATAAGGCCTACCAAGGTGCCAAAAATAAAGAGTTATTGGCTCAATCAAAAGGAGGTACCTGCGAAAGATGTAGTGAGAAAAATTATGCTATTTTACAAGTTCACCACAAGGTTGAACGTCATAAAGGAGGTTCCGATAAAATTTCAAATCTAGAATTACTCTGTCCAAATTGTCACGCTGCTCATCACTTAGGAAACAGTTTGTATTCAGAGAAAAAAGTGCTATAGTGCTGTGCACAAAAGCATAAACGGAGAGATGGCTGAGTTGGTTGAAGGCGCTGGTCTTGAAAACCAGAAAGGGGGCAACCCCTTCGAGGGTTCGAATCCCTCTCTCTCCGCACATAATATGAAAGACTGACCTTGTGTCAGTTTTTTATTTCATGAGAAGGAATGATATGAATTCAAAGCAAGGTACCGGGAGACCACGTAGAGCAGTGAATCCCTCTCTCTCCAGAACTCACAAACCTAGGCATAATCACAAAGTTTTTTCAGAGAACTAGGCACTGAAGTTTTTTCTTGTATTTCAACTTATTTTCCTGCATAGTTCCTAGTGGTACTGCCACAGGCAACACCATGAACCTTCTACAGCAACGGTACTCCTGAAAGGAACACCACATGCACTATTATGATTTTCATCCGTTCAGTGAAACACAAGCCCTTCATGCGGCCGAGCGAGTACTCTTCTTGATGAAAACCAAACGCTTTTTCCTGCATAATGCTGGAGAGCGTATATCTTATCGAGAAGAAGACTATACGCTTCATCCCGAAGTGTTTGCTGAAGCAATCGCCCTAAATGCGGCGCACGTTGAAGCGCATCGTGATGCTCGCCAACAAGCACTCAGCGCCATCCAGCAATTTGAAGCTGACCAACAAATTGTTGCTCCCAAAGTGCCACGAGGTGGAAGCGTCGTTGATTTCAGCCGGTACACTGGCGGGTTTGAAATCTGTCGGGTGTATCCGCTGGCAGCGTTTGCTTCTTTTGTCCCAAAGTCATTGGACGAACTAATCAAACAACTCTTTGACCGGAACATGAATGGTAAAACGAAGGACGAAGTTGCCCCAAAAGATCTTCGCGTCTACCTTGAGCGGGCTGAAGAACTTGCCTCGACCATCTGGGAACAACTTCAAGCGATTGAAGCCAGCGATCCTAATAACAATCGTTGTCTTACGCTACTACAGTCACGCGTCAGCATGGGTGGCTGTGACGACAACGGGGACTTCGCCGAGAGTCGAGTATGGGACATGCAGGACTTCCCTTTTGCCGTTGGGTACTTGCTCTATCAGTATTCGAACATGAGACGGATTGTCCAGCACGACTACATTGTGTGCAGCACATCCCGCCAATCTCACGTGCGGTTTGAGCACTGGGCAAAGTCTTCCGACTCGGGTGATAGACCGCGCATTTCCTATTCGGCGAGTTCTGGTTATAGTAACGCAATTATGTTCGCCTCCGTTCTTTAATGACACACCACCTTCCCTACCGGGGAGGTGGTTTTTTAATCTAAACTGGTGTCTGTTTTTTTGCGAGTGTGAGTGGTTTGAAGAAGTTTTTTTATTTATACAGATTCCTCATCTATCCAAAACAGTACACACAATCTGAAACTCTTCATCTTCACTTCAGCAGAGCTGACTATACTGTTCTTTATATGGTTTGAATCAAGCCATATGTAATAAAATTATTTAACACTTAACGTTTGAAAAATATGGAAAAGTATAAACGACCGTCTAAAGCACAAATCACCGCTTTAGCTCTTACTATGGTAATGGCAGGTGGTGGAGCGTATGGAGTAATGAGTGCTGCAAATAATGCCAATGCTCAAACTAATGGGGCGACAGAATTTACTACTCGAGAAGAGAACGCTGAAAAGTTTGAAAAAAAGGAAACAGCAGAAACTTCACTCACTGTTGGTCTTGCAGCCAAGGTTACGCAAGCTGCGCTTAAAGAAGTTCCTGGCGGGACAGTAAAAGAAGTCTCAGCAGAAGATGGGGGCTACGAAGCAGAAGTGATACGAGCTGACGGTACAGAAGTGGAAATAGAGTTTGATGCAAACTTTAACGTAACCACAGTCGAAACAGATGATGATACTGAAGAAGACGAATCATCTGAGGTCAGCGAGATTGATTAAATAGCTGACACTGTAATGACTACCCGTTAAAGAAAACAATGTTCTTTGGCTCTTTAAATAAAAACTCCATCGGGGGTTTTTATTTTGCATACTAAGCTTCATGGTAACTTCAGCTAAAGACGGTATTATATTTATATGCATGTTGTATTAGTAGAAGATAATCAAATTCTTGCCAAGTCTATGGTGCGAGTACTCAAACAAGAGGGGTATACCACAACTCACTTTGCTGATGGTTCTGAAGCTCAAAATTGGTTGGTGTTTAATGAATCAGCCTATGATTTGGTAATTTTAGATATTTTACTACCAGGAATGAATGGTTTTGAAATATCTCAGGCGGTGCGCACGGCAGGTATCACGACACCAGTGCTTATGTTAACTTCAAAAGATACCGTTGAGGATACAATCATGGGGCTTGATGTTGGAGCAGATGATTATCTCAAGAAGCCATTTGAAATTGATGAACTATTGGCTCGAATGCGCTCGTTGTTGCGTCGACCTGCACTGTCGGTACAAGAAGTGCTGGAGGTGATGAATGGAGTGACGGTGAACATGCAAACGCGGACGATTACCACCAGTGCCGGAGAGACTATCAATCTCACTAATAAAGAGTTTTCAATCTTGGTATATTTTATTCGCAACCCCAATGTAGTGCTCGATCAGCAACATATTTATGATCACGTTTTTGACTTTGCCGAAGTACAGTTGAGCAATGCTATCGAAGTACACATAAAAAATATTCGAAAAAAGTTTAAAGCAGTTAATTATGAAATTCCTATCAAAACTATCAGGGGGGCCGGCTATCGACTCGAACAATAACGATTTCACAAAAGCCCGTTCGAAACTAATTGGTATTTACCTAGGTATCATTGCCACAGTCATTGTGCTGTTTTCTTGGCTCGTAATCATGCAAGTTGATACTCAAGTTGGAGCTCTGTCGGATTCGCAAGATCAGCAAACTATTCTCAGTGAAACAGAAGCCATAGCAATAGCACAGTCTCAAAATCCTAATACACTAATTGATGAGACCGCCTTTGCTCTTGAAAGCAATACACTTATTTACAAAGTTCATTTTGAAAATGATGATGAGATAGAGATTGATTTATTTACTGGCTCTGTGTTATCAGAAAAAAATCTAGCTGAAGAAGGATATTGGGCATTCTTGACTGATGAGATTGATGAGGTTATTGGCTGGCTCGGACTTCTGGTGTTCCTGCTTGCCTCGGCTGGCAGTATCTTTGTTGCTAACGCAACATTACAACCAATTGCTGTAAGTATGCGTAAGCAAAAACGATTTGTGTCTGACGCTGCGCACGAGCTACGCAATCCCCTGGCAGCACTACAAACGACGCTGGAGTCATATATCCGCAGTACCACAATAGATAAAGAGTTGAACAAATCAGTGGCTGAAGATTTACTGTCTGAAGTGAAGCGACTGATTAGTACGAGTGAATCTCTGCTGAGCTTTGAAGAGCATGAGTTGCGACATAAAAAAGTGGCAGAAGTGAATGTAACTAAGTCCATTGAACGAGTAGAAAAAAGGTTGAAGGGTGTGTTAGAAACTAAGTCTATTGCACTTATCAAAAATATTGCTGATACACCTCTTCAGTTTGATGTGTATAATTTGGATACCGTTCTTTATAATCTTGTGCACAACGCCAGTAAGTTTTCGCCTGCAAATAGCACTATCTCTGTCAAATGGGATGGTACGAAAATAGTAATTACCGATACCGGAATGGGTATTTCTGCCAAACATCTACCTCATATATTTGAACGATTTTATAAAGTGGAAGAGGCGCGCATGCTCACAGAACACAGTAATGGTTTAGGATTGGCGTTGGTACACGACATTCTGGCAAGTTATGGAGCGACGATTTCCACTGTGAGCGAGGTTGGTTCTGGTACAACTTTCACTATCATATTTTCGTCCAAGGTATCACCTTCACTTCAGTAAGTATGTAGTTACAAATAGGATTTTAAGTCATAAAAATGATTCGCAAAACCCTGTCGCAGAAACAGGGTTTTGCTTTACAAGTTTTATGCGTAAGATACTGATATGTTTCAACTGGTAAATATCGCTACTCTTTCGTCTTTGGTCGTGGGTAGTTTGTCGATAGCCGGCTCGGGTGTAATTGTGTTGATTGCTACCCTTGATGCTACTGCTTTTTTAGGATTTCTAGTGCCTGGCCAAGCGTTTGTGTTGATGTTGGGTGGGTTAACTAGCACTGGTATTTTATCTTTCACAAAAACGATTGTGTTGGTTGCGGTGGGAGCGATGTTGGGTGATGTTATCAGCTACACAGTAGGTCGCTATGCGCCAAATGTATTCGCCTCTTCTGAGGGTGACAAAAATAAATTTATTCAAAAAGGAGGAGAGTACATTCAGCGAAGTCTGCTTACTGCTTTATTGATAGATAGATTCATACTCCCGTGGCGACCAATTATTCCCTTTGTAGCAGGAACTATGAAAATAGACAGGTATAAAGTATTTATTCCGGCATTCATACTAGATATCATTTTCGCGATTTCTTTTGTGTCGGCAGGTTATTTGCTCGGTAAAGGAGTTTCTGTCGTTGCTGTTATTAGTGGTCCGATGGTTGCGACCGCTATCGTGTCAGCGTTTGTTATTGGAGTATTTTGGTACGCTGCCAGTCATACTGTTCGGTACGGAAAGGCTCATGCGGTGTTAGCTAGAAAAATGAAAAATGTATCAAAAGAATATCTGTCTCAGACATCTGTAGCCAAGTGGTTCGTTACTCACCTTACTCGCCTAAGTTATTTTGTTCAAGCTAGATTTGCGACCACTTCTCTATCGGGGCTACCACTGACCATAGCTATTTTTATGGGAGTCTTTCTGCTGGCAACTCTTTCAGACGTTGCTACTGACGTAGTGATTGACCAAGAAGTTATCGCACAGGACATGGCGCTAAATCTTTTTTTCTATACTCACCAAGTTTCGTACATGACTACTATTATGGAGATTTTTACTACTATGGCTGATAAATATACGGTTATCGCTATGCTGCTGCTGACACTGTTTGTTTTATACCTGAAGAAATTGCGACAGGTGATGCTACCGGTAGTGGTGGTTGTTATCGGTGCTGTGCTCACTACGTATATCGGTAAGTTGTTGATTGCTCGACCGCGACCACAATGGAATCAGATTACTGAATTGTCTTTCTCTTTTCCCAGCGGTCATGCAACCGCAGCGATGGTACTTTTCGGTGTACTGGCTTTTTTATTGGTTCGCTATGAACAGTCGTGGTCGCTTAAAGTATATGTTCTGTATGGTGCAGTTTTTCTGATTGGCACAATTGGCTTTAGTCGTTTGTACTTAGGAGTTCATTATCTCAGTGATGTACTCGCCGGATATATTGTTGGTGGTTTATGGTTGCTGTTAGGGATTAGTTATATTTTATGGAGTGAGTCAAAACAAAAGTAAAACACTTCACTTTAGCTTCAGCAATGCTTCCTATACTAGTGACAGTACAGTTATCCATGGAACTGTACCAGTACAGATATATTCATTATTGAAACTAATTAAAAAATATGAACACGCACAAAATGAACATGAAGTCCGCTGGTGCATTCTTGGCATTAACCCTCCTGCTCACCGGTGGATCATTCGGAATAATGGTGTCAGCCAATAACGTAGAGGCTCAGGTCACACACAGTACCACTACCCTCGAACAAGAACCCCAGCTTAACGGTAGTATCCAATTAGTAGAAGACCAGTCTATTGAATACCAACAGCTGGTAAAAATAACTGAAGTAGATGCTATTGTCGTAGCCGAAGCAAAAATAGGAGGAATAGCATCTGATGTAGAACTTGAAGTGGAAAATGGTTCTCTCATATACGAAGTAACCATTGGAAAACAGGAGGTAATGATTGATGCGGGAAACGGTACCATTCTACTAGTTGAGTCTGAAAATAATCGCTACGAAGATGAGGGATACGAGAAACGGGATGAAGAATATGAGGCAATATTATAAATACAATGTACTGCCAACAAAAAAGTTTACATCTGATGTAAACTTTTTTGTTAGGTGACTCTATTGTGAATGAGAAGATATTATTTCGACTCTAGAATTAAGTAACTGAGCTCATAGGTTGATGAATATCATGAATGAGAGTAATCACTCCACTTTTTCAATCGGTCATTCTTTTTACTGATTGGTTTGGTTTTCTGGGTCGACGCCCGATGAAACAACCTGCATGCCACCTGACAACGAAGCTACTAAGAAATTGGTGTATTCGTTTGATTCGAAGGTCTGGTACGAATTATATGTTGGTATACTTACTGTCTATGTTCAACGCCAAGAAAACCATCAGTAATCTAAAAAATAACGACAAGATTCACAGCAAGCTACTCAAACGTACCCGTATATTGACGGCAATTTCCCTGATACTAGTGGGAATTACCATCTACGAAATCGTTCGTTATGATATCAGCGTCGTTCTCTCTGCCGGAATAGCTGTGGTGGCCTTCTTGCTCGGAACATTTGTCTTTACTCGAATGAATACCCTTGAGTGGGATGAAGAAAACCAGATGATCAGCACCGGGCGCATGGATATTATTGGCGTATTGATTATCTTTTTGTATATCGGCTTTGAAGTGAGCTTGCGCACCATCATCGACGGCCAATTTGCTATGGTGGCTGGTTCTTCTGGCTATTTATTAATTGGCATCGGAGCATCACTGCTCGGCCGATCGGTTGGGACTTGGTGGAACATTAGTACCTTTGCCACTAAACACAACATCAATTAACGCTATCGCCTAGTATCCTCACCTGAATACACTGGCAATGCATTGCCAATACAGACTTCACATACTCCTAGTAAAAAACCACCTGACGGTGGTTTTTCTCTTCCCTACTTAACAGCTTTTACTGTGGCGCTGATTTTAGACTTCTTGCGCGCAGCGGTATTTGGCTTGATAACTCCCCGCTTGGCAGCTTTGTCGATAGCTTTGTACGCTTTTGGTACCAGCTCTTGTGCCTTCTTAGCGTCACCGGCAGCGGCCGCTTTTTGAATTTCTTTGGTCACATCTTTCATGGCTCCTTTACGTCGCACGTTGAATACGCGCTTTTTTTCAGATACTCGATGTGCTTTTTGGGCTCCTCTGGTAATTGGCATATATAATCTTTAAATAAGTGCGAACACTGTACCGCACAAGGCTACAAAAGGCAAGAGTGACGCGGCTTATTTTTCGATATGGTACTCTACATATAACAGATTTATGATACGCACACTTACCGGAACAATCACCCACGCCACTGACACCTCCGTCGTACTTGATGTGCGGGGAGTTGGCTATCTGGTTGGCACACCCAATAAAGACGGTGGATTGCAAGTAGACGACTCAGTTACCTTGCAAACTCATCTGGCTGTCCGCGAAACCGCGCTGGATTTATACGGCTTCCCTTCTCACTCAGAACTAGAGATGTTTGAGCTCCTATTGAATATTCCAAAAGTAGGACCTAAGTCTGCTTTGCAAATTTTGCTTCAGTCTACGCCAAACCTACTGATAGAATCAGCCCAAAAGAACGACCCGGTGTATCTGCACAAGATGTCTGGTATTGGGAAAAAGACCTGTGAGAATATTATTTTGTATCTGCACAAAAAAGTAGCTGATATGCAGTTTGAACAGGTAGCGCAAAACGACAACTTCACTCAGACGCAGACTGACGCAATTGATGCACTAATCGCTCTTGGGTACGATGTATCATCTGCTCGCGAGAGCATCACACATTTGGCTGACAAAGACTCAACCGTCAATTCATTAGTGACTCAAGCCCTCAAGCATATTCAGTAAACTGCTCTACCCCTAAAAGAATACACACAACAAAAGCCCCCACCCGTCACGTGGCGAGTGGCCGTAAATCATCGTATAGTAGCAATATATGGAACACCTTCGTCGCTCCCTCAAAAAAATTATTCCCTCTGCCGTATTCAAAAAAGCGCAACCGTATTATCACTACGGGTTAGCGTATTTTGGCGCAGTCAAATACAAGCATCCGTCTAAAGACATCACGGTCATTGGTATTACTGGGACAAAAGGTAAATCATCGACGACTGAAATCCTCGCGCGGATTTTGCGTGAGGACGGCAAAAAAGTAGCTTCACTTTCTACGATTCAATTCCAGATTGACGGCCACGCTGAGCGCAACCTATTCAAGATGACCATGCCCGGGCGATTCTTCGTACAGAAGTTTTTGCGTGATGCGGTAGATGCTGGGTGTGAGTACGCGGTACTCGAGATGACTTCAGAGGGAGCCAAACAATATCGTCATTCGTTTATTGATATCGACGGACTTATCTTCACTAATCTAACTCCAGAGCACATCGAGTCACACGGTTCGTTTGAAAACTACAAAGCTGCCAAACTGACTATTGCTCAAGCAGTCGCCAACTCACCCAAACGCCCACGCTTCTTAGTAGCCAACGTAGACGATGAACACGGGGCTGACTTTTTGGACTTCCCAGTTGAGCAGGCGATTCCCTACTCACTACAAGACCTCACTCTACATACATTACATAAAGACAGCATTAGTCTGGTGTTCAAAGATACGACTATCCGAGTTCCGCTAGTAGGACTCTTTAACGTCTACAACACCCTCTCTGCTATCACTCTCGCCCAGGCACTGGGAGTGTCACTTGAGAGCATGCAAAAAAGTCTGCGCGATATCCCAGCGATTGCTGGTCGTGTGGAGCACTTTGAATCTCCAGCTGAAGCAGTAAAGAAAGTCACGGTGGTGGTTGACTACGCACACACCCCAGACTCACTGACTCAACTCTATGAAGCATTTCCTGAGCGATATAAAATAGGTATATTGGGAAACACTGGTGGTGGGCGTGATACTTGGAAACGTCCAGAAATGGGAGCAATTGCTGAGCAGTACTGTGAGCAGATAATTCTCACCAACGAAGATCCGTACGATGAAGACCCACTAAAAATTGTTACGCAAATGAAAGACGGCATGAGTGACACCGCTCCGGTAGAGATTATCATGGACCGAAGAATTGCTATCAAAACAGCCATTGAGAAGGCTCCAGATGGAGCGTACATTCTTGTGTCAGGCAAAGGTACCGACCCGTTCATCATGGGGCCAGACGGCACTAAACAAGTCTGGAGCGATGCTCAGGTAGTGAAAGAAGTACTTATTGAAGTACTGGGATAAATGTTTGGCGGACCTTCCAATTTTCACCTGAAGCAATAGTCTCAAGAGACTGTATTTCTCCAGTTGGGGAATATACCTTCCCTACAGCATGACCCCCAGCACTGACAATATATTGCTGATTCCAGACGGCCTGAATCTTAAGCATGCTATCTAAATTTTCCCAAAGGATAGTTGGGTTATTAAACCAGCCGTGAGAAACCGGATGTGCGATAAATGGAACAGTCCCCCGTTCGTCAATGATTTTTTTCACGCCCCACGGTGAGACACTTTCAAAACAATATAAAATCCCTGGTGTACTCGCTGCTGCGTCTGCCTGACTGGTCTGTGTGCCAACAGTATATGAGATATCTTTTTCTATGGTCTCTACCACTTCACCATACCCTGCTAATTTTATAATAGTGGAATAAAAATACGGCATGAATTCTCCCTGTGGCACCAAGTATCGTTTGTGCGAAATATCAACAGTATTCTCTAGTCCATTATAGGTAAACGACTGTAGTACTGCCTCGTCATCCACTAACACCCGACCTGAATCAACAACGATAGTCTTTGGGTTCTCATTAAGAAATTGAAACAATGCTTTTTCTTGGTAACTTGGTATGAGTTGTTTGAAATACCGAGCATCTTCTGGCAAGAGAATATAGTCCGATTCAAAGCTTAGTGCCGTCTGCATCGCGACTTCTAACTCATCTTGCATGCGCTTTTCTCCTTCAAGCGTCCGGTTTTGCATGACCGGAAATGTAGTGTCGATAGTGAGCACTGAGTAGTATTCGTTCACAGTAGCAGTAGTGGAGATAAATGGTAGATATGCACTGAGCCAAAACCCACCAAAGAATAGCACCCAGAGCAAAGAATTTTTTCGTTGCATTTTCTTAACTGACCACAAGAATACGAGTGCGAGAACTACTGCTGAAACATTCAGTCCGTACACTCCACCCACACGAGCCAACTGGACTAGCCATTCGTGCTGCGCCAAGAGATATCCCATGTATCCGAAACTAAACGCGCTGGTAATCACTCCAGCGTCTCCATAAGTCATTACTGAAAAAAACAGCGAGCCTAATAACTCACCCATCAACCACACGCCTGGGATTAGCAACAAAAGAAACAGCTTTCTATTTGTTAAGGCGCACACTTTTCGGATTGCCACTGCTACGAATATCCCGGCGACTCCCAACCACAAAGAATTAGTCACCCAGTAAAACACTACTATCAAAAGCTGAGCGTTTCCTAAAGAAACAGTCAGCCATTCTACTGGATAGACCGACAAGAACCACATCAGTGCCGCCAACGACTTAATTGTCCAAGCAATCAAACCACCCAAAGCAGCTTTTTTATAAGAGATTTCTCGGCTAGATAAATAAATGAAGTAGGCTAGTCCCAAAATACCTAGTGGCCATAAAACAGTGTAAATAAATCCTGCACTGAGTAAGACACCGGCGAGTGACCATTGTATGAGTCCTGATTTACGTAGAAAGTTCATGATATAAAATAATTCCAGCAGCTACAGACACGTTGAGAGATTCTTTTTCTCCAAGCATAGGAATTTCTACAATTGTATCAGAATGAGCCAGACACTCTTTTGAAACTCCATCTACTTCGTTTCCCAATACGTACGCTACGTTTGCTGGCACAAAATACTCTTGTAGCGGTATAGATGAGTCATTCAATTCAACTGACACAACTGAACATGATTGTTTCTTAAGCAACTCGATACACTCAAGAATATTTGCAAAATGTTCCCACGCGACTGTCTGGCTCGCACCGAGTGAGGTCTTGAGTATCTCGGACTGTTCTCTGCCAAACCGATCTATTGGTGTAGGCGTGTATCCAACCAGAAATATTTTATCCACTCCGGCTCCATCAGCCGTACGGAACATTGCTCCGACATTGTAGGCACTACGAATATTTTCTAAAATAAGATACTTCATAAATAGAAACACCTTAGCAAATACCCTTCATTTAAGCGAGGAACAGTTGAAATTCATTTTCACCATGTTATAGTTTTCGCACTTTGCTTCTGCAAAGAAATGCGCCCTTAGCTCAGATGGTAGAGCAGCTCCCTTTTAAGGAGACGGTCCAAGGTTCGAGCCCTTGAGGGCGCACTAATAAATCCCTCAGGGGATTTTTTTGTGCGTCCTCATTAAAAGTCTGGGAGACTTTTATTTAGGGCTCGAAAAGCTTTTGCGGTAGATTCGACTGTAAGGAGAATATATCCAAAAGGTATACTGGTCTCGTAGAGACCGAGACCCCTTGAGGGCAAAGTAGATTTCGCACTAAGCACAGAAATATATCTGGTAATTCCCCCTACCCATCCTTCACCATCTAGCGTATAACTACATATAGAACCCAACCGAAGTCAGGAGGCACCATGAGACACTCTGAGTCCTTTGCGACTGAAGAAAATCATCCGATTGATGTAGTTGAGCAAGTGGCCACATCCAATGACTGGGAATTTGAACGAGTTTCTGAAATCGAAATCTCGTTAGATGTTGAAGGTCAATGGCGAGAATATTCGAACACTCTCGCCTGGTCAGAATGTGATGAAACACTTCGTATCGTCAGTTCTTTTGCGATAGACTTACCAGAGAAGAATCGACCGGCGCTCTTTGAGTTACTCAACAGTATCAATGATCGTTGTTGGGTAGGGAACTTTTCTTACTGGGCCAAGAAAAATCTCATCGTCTACCGGTATGGACCGGTTCTTACCCAGAGAGCAGAAGTATCAACTTCTCAAGTTATGACCATGATGGCAGCGGCAGTCATGAGTTGTGAGCGCTATTATCCAGCGATTCAGTTGGTTGCTGGTGGCGACAAATCCCCCAACGATGCGTTACAGTTGGCTCTATGTGAAACGTACGGCCACGCATGAAATACTCCCTAGCAAACATTTCTGTTTTGCTAGGGATTTCTTTTAATAATCTTACCGCTTACCTATCACCACAGTTTTAAATACATTTCCCACCACTCCAATTAGAAGTCCGAGTAACAGTAGTCCGATAAACCTTGTTAGTACAAAAAAGAATTCGCCTAGAGCTGTCGTTGGCTCAACTACCGGAACCCCGGCCATAAATACCTTCAACGACCACCACATACCGGCCGGGATACTATTAAATACCGATTGACCTCCCTCAACCAGATACATAAGTGTGCCGGTCATCAGTAAGGCTGATAGAAGTGTTGCGAAATATATAATAATTGTCAGTGACAGCACACTCACGTTCTCATCAGTAATCATTTTTGAACGAGACATCTTGGCTAAACGAAACATTCGTAACATGCGAATAATGCGCAGCGCGCGAGCAGACTTCAAGAACGTGAAGTTTCCTAATCCTAAAATAGTTGGTAAAATAGAAACCAAATCAATAATTCCAAAGAAGCTAAATACGTAAGAAATTTTTGGTTTACTGGTCAATAGTCTACCGACATACTCAATACTAAAAAATACGACCGCTATCCATTCGATAATTATAAATACGGTTGAATATGCAACCAAGCTCGGTACCGTCTCCAACACTAAACTCACAATCGATATGATTGTGAGTAAGGCCAAGAAATCATTCACCCAGTGGTACTCCTTAGTGTTTGGTTGAGCAAACATTCGTCGCAAAGAAATATTCATAGATATATTATAGCGTGAGTACCCATTGCTCGAGCGCTATATCCATATCTCGCATTCCAGAGTGACCAGCGTGATACAGCTCGAGCAATGACTGAGAGAGAGTCGTCACCTCGCCTGGTGAAAATGTGCTCAAGGCTCGCTTGGCTTTGTTGTACGGAAAGTCTTTCATTCCAGCTTCCTCAGCTGAGCTGGTGACTGACGCTAAGCGCAGACTTTTGAGTTGCCACCACAACATACCGACAATCTCTTCTTCCCGCAGGCCGTTTAGTCGCGCTTCTTGCAAGAGCACCCACAACTTCCGTTTATCTTTAGAAGCGAGCGCCTCGGCCATACCAAAGGTATTAAATCGTTCAGCCGGGTCAGCTTTGAACTCGGTGATTTCAGTTGCGAATTTACCGTAGGCTTTTTTGGCTGGCGCCAGCAGTGTTCCTTCAAGAATAATAAATGTGTTGGGCGACTCACTCATTTCTCTAAGAGCGCTTTTTATCTCTTCTTCAAAGTCAGGGTTACCTGATGGGGTATCTAGTACAAACCACTCCACTCCCCCAAAGAGCGAAGAGGCACCCAGTGCATCAGCAATCCGCCCCTGTCCAAAACTCTGCGCATCGAGAGTTGTCAGTGTGCCGTCGGAAGGAAAATTCTTTTCACTATACGCAGTTACCGCATCGCGTACTTTCATTCTGTCTGTGCCAAAGTAAACAAGATACATATATTAAGACAAATCTGTAATTGTTACCCTCTCCATATCCTCCCAGTTCTGGCCGATTTTAATTTCGGCTAATATCGGTACGCCTTTGGCTCGCTCTTCACTCAAGACATCAGTCATGATTTCTAAGATGGTTGGGACCGTAGCCGGAATTTTGTCTTCTTTGATTTCAAAAATGAGTTCATCATGTACTTGCAGAAGCATCTTCACGTCCGACTGTAGTTTTAACTCTTCGATGTAGGTAGCGATTTTTACCATTGCGATGCGCACGATATCAGCTTGTGAACCTTGGATTGGTGCGTTGATAGCCATTCGCTCTGCTTGGGCGCGGATGAACGGCACGCTGGAAGTAATACCTGGGAAGTGTCGCTGGCGACCAAAGAGGGTCTCGGTATAGCCATGTTGGCGCGCGAAGCTTTTGGTCTCTTCGAGGTACTCAGCCAGACGAGTGAAGGTATTGAAATACGCATTGAGGAATTCTTGGGCTGCTTCTCTTGTGGTGTCGTCACCAAGATTCGTCCGTAGTGCATTGACTCCCATGCCGTAGAGAATCCCAAAGTTGATTACTTTGGCTTTGCGACGCATATCGTCAGTCACGTCTTCGCCATTGACTCCAAACACCCGCAG
>Ga0209309_10000430_pt1 | contig 50409 bp, 48 predicted proteins | sample COGITO_mtgs_1204_2_FD_184807 | JGI IMG/M metagenome (GOLD analysis project Ga0209309, IMG submission 184807) | Pelagic marine microbial communities from North Sea - COGITO_mtgs_120412 (SPAdes) (version 2) | ecosystem: Environmental > Aquatic > Marine > Epipelagic ... | reverse complement strand
TGAACTGTGTTAGGATCGTGATGCAATCTATGGGTTGTAGCTGCTTCATAAAGCAATTCCATAAAAGGCTTATTGTAAATCTCTAGAATTTCTTCCTTTGTCCAGTTGTGTTTAGTTGCCATAAATATGATTTGTATTCAAAAATAACTAAAACTAAGTCTTTCTGAATGTTTGTATTAAAAAGATTTAAATGTATATCTGCAAAACAGATTCTGAAACAATTCCGATAGCAATCGGAACAGAATGACGTTTGTTTTCTATGTATGCCGATTTACAAATATTATAAAAGATTTATTTCTGAATTCTCCTAAAACAGGCAGAAAGTAAAAATTTAACTATTGTTGATTAATATTGAAACTGCATTTCCTCCAAAACCTACCGCATTTACCAAAATATTCTTCAATCGTTTTGGAGACTTACTTATACTTGAAAACGGCACCGGAATGAATTCCTGATGTTGCAATATAAGCACTGCCAGCTCTAAACTTAGAATTCCAGAAGCTCCAAAAGTATGACCTATCTTCCATTTATTAGAAGTCATAGCCGGTAGATTCTCTCCAAATAAGGCGCTAATAGCATTAATTTCAGCCTGGTCTCCCTTAACTGTTCCCGGAGCATGCATTACAACCGCATCAATTTCAGAAGGATGCATATTCCCGATTGCCATTTTCATAGATTTCTGAAAACATTCTCCATTGGAAGAGATTGAGGCCGGATGATCTAATCTTTCCGTGGCATAACCTATCCCTGCAATTTTCGCAAGGCTATTTTCAGAATTAAGCTGAAGCGTTACTACTCCAGCACCTTCTCCTAATACCATAGTATTTCTCAGCTTTTCAGTATCTAAAGCTCTGCAAGGATAATCCAGATCTTCTGAAGCATAGATCTTCATGGCTTTCATTTGGGCGATAGTAAATGGAGTTAAAGCTGCTTCACTTCCACCTACCAAGAACTTATCTGCCATGCCAGCTTGTAACCAAGCAGCTCCATTTAAAATCGCCTGCAAACCTGTAGAACAAGTTACACTATGAGATATTTCCGGCCCGGTAGTTTCAATATCTTGAGCTACCCAAGAAGAAATATTTCCTAGAGTTGTTGTGGGAGAAGCTAAGGTTTCTGCTTTTCCTGTTTCTAAAAAATTTTGATGATATTTTTCGAAAAGTCCTGTTGCACCTCGTGAGCTTCCAATATTGATCCCAATTTCATCTCCTCTTTCCCATCCGGCTTGAGCTATTGATTTTCTGGAGGTATAAATTGAGTATAGAACAGAAAGATCTAAATTCTTAAAAACAGGATTTGAAGTTCTTAACTGCTCGATCTCCTCTTTTAAATTCTTCGGAAGGAAAGCTGCAAAAGCTTCAATGTTACCGAAAGTATGATTGGAAATAAAATGTTTTGGGTCTTTATAGTTCTTCCAAATTACTTCTGAAGAATTTCCCAAAGGGGAAACAGAAGCTATAGAAGCTATATAAACTGGAGTTTTCAAAAGTTGCAATTTTTACGCAAAAATAAGGTGTGATAAGGCATTAGCTAAATTTTAAATCATAAAATTCGCTCTTTAAACCACAAGTTACAAGGAATTAATAAGTTAGGAGTTGCCAATTCTCGATCTAAAATTACTTTTCTTGATAATAAAGCTTTAGAATAGAATCTAAATCACTTTCACCGCAAAGCACTTTTTTAAGTTTTAATCGAGTTTCTTGTTCCAACAGTTTCTCTAATGGCTGTTCTACTATTTCAAAATCTTTAAAAGCATCTTGCAATTTTTCATCCCATTCTTCATGAAAATTTAAAAGATCGTCCGGATAAACAGTAGATCTTGAAGTTCCTTCATCTTTAGCTTTAAATTCTTCGGTAACATTTAAATAACCGTAATCATCGGTGAGTTCTTCTCCTACTTGAATATCACGAATGGCAACCTCAAAATCGTAGGCAGTAGAAAGACAATTTGAATTAAAACTATGATTAACATATTTAGAAAGATCCCAGCACATTACAAAATTCCCTTTATTATTTCTAAAGGTATATTTATCTACCATTTCCTTAGACAAATCTTTCATTTCTGAGACTTGAGAGGGCGTATAGATCTGGTCTAGCTCATCTTGAACCCAGGTAATAGTACCTTTCGGGATAAATTTGGTAGCCACAACACCATAGCCAATTTCATCGCTAATAAACCTGATCTCTGTATCTGGATGCATCATAATTAAAATGAATTTACATTCTAATGTATGAAATAATAGAATCGGATTAAAATATTTCCAATGCTTCCTCTATACTATCGTAGATCTTTTTAAGCTCTTCATTTGTAGTTACAAAAGGTGCTAGAATGTAAATTGTACTTCCCAGCGGACGAAGAAAAACACCTCTTTCCATAAAATGTTTAAAAAGAAGATTTCGCACATTTCCGTAGCGCTGCATTTTCACATTTAGATCGAAAGCATAAATTACCCCAAGCTGTCTCGTATTAGTCACTTTTGGATGATCCTTTATCTTTCTATTAAACTCTTGGTGCGACTTGGTAATTCTTAAAATATCGTTTTGGATCTCTTCAGAATTCAACAATTCTATTCCTGCTAAAGCTGCAGTACAAGAAAGTGGATTTGCACTATAGGTATGCCCATGAAAAAGTCCTTTAGAAATTTCATCTGCGTAGAATGCATCATAAACTTTTTGAGAACAGGAAGTAATGGCCATTGGCAGCAAACCGGCTGTTAACGCTTTAGAAAGGCACATTACATCTGGCTGCGTTTCCATATATTCTGAAGCAAAATTCTTTCCGGTCTTTCCAAAGCCAGTCATTACCTCATCTGCAACACAAATAATATCATTGTCTTTACAGATCTTTAAGATCTCATTCAAACCTTCCGGATCATGCATTTTCATTGCGGCGGCTCCCTGAACTAAAGGTTCATAAATAAAGCCGGCTAGTTTATACTCGGCAATTCTACTTCTTAGAATTTCCAGTACTTCCCCATTATTATCGCCCGTTGGTGTAGGAATTCTAACCACCTTTATAAAGTGATCTTCAAAAGCACCGTTATAAACCGAAAGCCCGGAAACAGACATCGCTCCAAAAGTATCTCCGTGAAAACCTTCTTCAAAGGCGAGCATCACTTTTCTGTTATTTCCAAGGTTATGATGATACTGAAGCGCCATTTTTATCCCAATTTCAGTAGCCGTAGAACCATTATCGCTAAAGAACAATTTCTGTTGATTAGATGGTAAGATCTGGATCAAAGCTTCTGATAATTTGATAGCAGGTTCATGCGTAAAACCGCTAAAAACTACCTGATCTAGCTTTTGCATTTGCTCAGCAACTTTAGAAGTGATTGCCGGATTGCAATGCCCGTACATGCAAGTATACCAAGATGCAATTCCATCTACATATTCTTTTCCCTGATCATCATAAAGCATAGCTCCTTTAGCCCTAACTATTGGCAACATTTCTGAGGATAATTTATGCTGCGTTAACGGGTGCCACAAGTGTTTTTGATCTCTTATGGTAAGATCACTCAATTCTGAATTTGTAGCCGGTGATTTTATATTTGAAGTAGACATTTTTTATCTTTTTAAGCCGAAAGTTTTAAAGAGCTTTTAAACTTTCCTGAAATTTCTCTGCGTATTCTTTAATTACATTTTTATCAAAATAAGGCTCCAAATCTATTCTTCCCACACATGGAACTCCGCTCATTTCTAAAATGATGCTTTCTGTAGAATCCTTCTTTTCTCCATTAAAAATGATTCCGGCAATTTGAAGTCCTCTGGCTTTTAAAGCTTCTATAGTTAACAAAGTATGATTAATACTTCCCAAATAATGTCTGGAAACCACCAATACTTTATCTTCTTTAGAAATAAGGTCTGCAATTATTTCTTTATTGCTAATAGGCACTAACAAACCTCCGGCTCCTTCTATAACCAAATTTTCATTTTTAGATTTTGGCCTTTTTATATTCTTAGAAGTCATTTTTATTCCGTCTATCTCTGCTGCTGCATGTGGACTCATGGGAGTATTCAAAGAAAAACTATTAGGGTGAAAAATGGTTTTTTCATTAGAGATCAAATTCTGAACTTTTTGGGTGTCAGAATGATTAAGATCTCCAGCTTGAATGGGTTTCCAATAATCGGCTTGTAAAGCTTCAGTAACAATTGCTGATGCTATGGTCTTTCCAATTTCAGTCCCTATTCCGGTTATAAAATATGTAGATAACATATAAGTGTTTATTGAGATTAAAAATCTTTTGCAAAGTTATCCAAGAGATTTAAGATAGCTGTTATTTCCTCTGCCGAATTGTAGCTATGAACACAGAATCTTAGCCTTTCTTTTCCCAGCGGAACCGTTGGAGACAATATAGGTTTTACATCAAAACCTTTAAGTTTTAGATGATCTGAGATCTTTTTAACCAAATCATTTCCCGGTATGATACAAGATTGAATAGCAGATTGACTTTCCACAAAATAAGTCTGCAGATTATTTTTTATAATTTCTTTTTTAAAGATTCTAATATTACGCTTTAGATTTTCTATTTCTGAAATGACATCTTTCACATTTTCATAAGCGCAATAAATAGTTGCAACTGAGTGCGGACTCAACGCCGTAGTATAAATAAAACTTCGGGAGAAGTTGATGAGATAATCTCTTAACTCCGCGCTCCCTAAAATAACAGCACCGTGACAACCCATAGCTTTACCAAAAGTATTGATCTGCGCAAATATCTTGTCCTGCAGGTTAAGTTCATGAACTAATCCTTCTCCATTTTCACCAAAAATACCTGTAGCATGCGCTTCATCTATAATCAGGAAACAACCAAATTCTTCAGAGAGTCCAGCAAATTGAACAAGATCTGGAATATCTCCATCCATAGAAAATACAGATTCGGTAACTATATAAAAGTCTGATGAATTTTTGTTTTTACTATTTCTTATCAGCAAAGACTTAAGATCTTCGAGATCGTTATGTTTAAATTTATAAGATTTCGCATTGCTCATATTTATTCCATCGCGAATAGAGGCATGAGAAAGTTCATCATAAAAAATAACATCGCCCCTTTGTGGCACTGCAGAAAAGAACCCAATATTGGCATCATAGCCAGAATTGAAAATTAGTGCTGACTCCACCTCATGAAATTTAGCTAGCAATTCTTCAGCCACGTCATATATCAAATGGTTTCCAGAAAGCAGGCGTGATCCTGAAGCTCCATTCTGCTTTAAGTCCAATTCTGATAATAAATTATGCGCCGAATCATAGATATTAGCAGATTGCGAGAATCCCAAATAATCATTAGAAGAAAAGTCTATAAGATTAGATTGAGTTTTAAGAGATCGAAAGGAATTAGATAACTTTCTGCTTTCGAGGCTTTTCGCTAACTTTAAGGGGAATCTTTGCATTTTGCTAATTTACAATATTCCTCATGTTATGAATATGGAACTCACAGAATTTAGCATTAGAATAGCACTGGCAACTCTTGCCGGATTGGTAATTGGTGCCGAACGTGAACTACGCGGAAAAAATGCAGGACTTAGAACCAACGCGTTAGTAGCATTAGGATCTTGTGTATTTGTTTTACTCTCCTTAAATTTTAAAGGAGAAGCCTATGTAGACATTACAAGAGTTCTTGGACAAGTTGCTACAGGAATTGGTTTTATTGGAGCTGGCACCATCTTACAGCATGGTACGAGCGTTAGAGGTCTTACTACTGCCGCAACTTTATGGTGTAGTGCCGGTGCCGGATGTTTGGCTGCTTATGGTTTTAAAAAGGAATTATTTGTAGTAGCCGTACTCATATTAGTAATCAATTATGGCTTTAGCTACCTAGAATACAAATTGAATTTAAAACGTCAGGAAAGAAAAAGAAAAAACTAAAGAAGGAGCTCTAATTAAAGATCTTCTTTCTTTTCATCTCTTATATGACTAAGGTTATTATCCGGTGTATCATCGGTTTCACTTTTTAAGATCTGTGAATGCTTTTGATACTTTCCATCTAGATCATCCATTACAGAATTCTTCCACAACCTAATACCCGAGAAATAAGAGGTTCTACCTATTAAATGGCCACTTACCGGTGACGTTAATATTATGAATAGAATAATTGCCATCACTCTTGTAGTGATAGAAAGATCTTGAAAATATACCGCAGCAGCAAGCATCAACAATCCTATCCCCAAAGTAGCCGCTTTGGTAGTAACCGATATTCGCAAATAAGTATCTGGCATTCTTATAAGCCCAACCGCAGCAAGGAAAATAAAAATTGTTCCGAAGAAAGCCAATACGCCTACAGCTATTTCTGTCATTATTTATTTCTTTTTTGAATGTAATATGAAAATGCAACCGTTCCTAAAAACGCAATTAGCGCAAGGATCATGGCAACATCTAAAAATGCCGGTTGATAGGTGAGTATAGAATATGTTCCTATAAAACCAATCCCAGTGGTAATAATTAAATCCAGAGCAATCACCCTGTCTACAATGCTAGGGCCTTTAATGAATCTTATCACTATCAATAATACCGAAACCGTTAGAACCGGAATTACAAAGTAATTTAAAAAGTCTATTAATGTCATCTAAAAATTTCCAGTATACGTTTTTCAAATCCGTTCTTGATGCTGGCAATAAAACTTTCTCTATCCTTAATATACATAGAATGTACGTAAAGCACCTTTTTATCATTAGAAACATCCAAACTTAAAGTCCCCGGGGTTAAGGTAATAAGATTAGCCAGCAATGTGATCTCAATATTGGTTTTAACATCTAACGGAATTTTTACAATTCCAGGAGTCATGTTATAATTTGGGGTCATTACCTCATATGCAACTTCTAAATTGGCTTTTACCAATTCATATAAAAAGAAGAATACAAAGCCTATTGCTTTTGGTAATATTCTGAAGTATTTGGTATTAGCTTTACCAGTAGAGATAACTCTAAGCATTAGAAAACTAAATCCAAAACCAAACAAATAATTAGCAAAGGTGAAATCTCCTGTAAGAGCCACCCAGATCACTGTAAGCATTATGTTAGATAAGAACCTGTTCTTCATTACTTAATATTTTGGACTTTATGCAACACAGCATCTACGTATTGCTGATTATCCATAAGTTCTGTTGCTATTCTGGAGGAAAGCTGTTGAATGTGCTCTGCTCCAAAACCAATATATAAAGATACCAGAGATAGAAATACAATAGGAGCTATCATCTGAGTTTTTTTAAGATCTGATAAATTAGCAAAATATCTAAAATTGGATTTCACCTCAATTTTAGGCTTATCTTTCCATACTACACCTGCCCAAACTTTGGCAATAATGAACAATGTGATTAAACTAGCAAAAATAATAGCACCAACCAACCACCATTGTTGGGCGGTAAAACCTGCTTTTAACAACGATATTTTAGGCCAGAATCCCGATAATGGAGGAATTCCTACTAATGAAAACAATGGGATTGCAATTAACAAGCTTAATTTAGGATAGTCTTTATAAAGTCCGCCCATTGCCTGCACACTGTTTGTTCCTCTAATTCTATACATCAATCCACTTACCATGAACAAATTGGTTTTCACAACAATATCATGAATAAGATAGAAGATTGTACCTGCGATAGCCACTTCTGTAAAAAGACCAAGTCCGGCAATCATATAACCAATATGGCAAATGATAAGGTACGAAAATACTTTTCTCAAGTTATTCTGAACCAAAGCTCCCAAACCACCGCTAAAGAGAGTTAGAATTGCCATCACAGATATTATATTATACAAGAAAGCATCTCCTACAAAGATCAACGTAAATACTCTTATAAGCGCATAAACGCCAACTTTAGTCAGCAATCCTGCAAATATTGCAGAAACTGCTGATGGCGGTGTGTGATAAGATGCAGGAAGCCAGAAATACAATGGGAAAGCTGCCGCTTTTGTTCCGAAGGCAATCAGGAATAACAATGCTGTTAATTCTACAAGACCTCTATTTTCTATGGCTGCAACTTTAACTGAAAGATCTGCCATATTTAGGGCTCCTGTAAGACCATAAAGTACAGCAATAGCTGTTAAAAATATCGTGGAAGCCAAAATGTTCAGCGTAAAATATTTCACCGCACCTTCAACTTGTGCTTTCTCACCACCCAGAGTAATCAATACAAAAGAGCTTATAATAATAATTTCAAACCATACATATAAGTTGAAAATATCTCCTGTTAAAAAGGCTCCGTTTAGCCCTAATAATAGGAAATGAAATATGGGGAAATAACCAAACCTAAGCCTGGCCGCTACTACAGATGCAGATGAGAAGCTGGCCACTGCGAGTCCGGAAATTGCAGTTAAAAGAACTAGTGTGGCTGAGAGTGTATCTGCTACGAAAATGATCCCGAAAGGAGCTTTCCAATTACCTGCCTGCACGGTTTGAGTACCGTGTTCCCAAATATATGCAAACAGCCAAACAGAAACGGCAACACTTATTACGCTTCCAGCAATGCTTATTATTTTTTGCATCTCTATTCTGTTCCAAAAGAACATCAATAAGATACTCAAGAATAACTGAAGCAATAGGGGGTATAGAACTATTTGTTGTGTCATGAATCTTGGTCTATTGCGTTCATTTCATCTAAATCATCTGTCTTAACTACTTTGTAAGCTCTCTTTATAAGAATAATTGCAAAAGATTGCAATCCAAAACTAATTACAATAGCAGTTAATATTAAAGCCTGAGGTACTGGATCTGCATACAGATCATGAAAAACTTCAGCAGAACCAGGAATGATAGGTGGATGTCCTTTTACAATTCTACCCAACAAAAATATAAGCAGATTGGCACCATTCCCAAGAATGATAATTCCTAAGATTAGCTTTACAAGGCTTCGGCGCAAGATCATATAGATTCCGGCAGCATAAAGCACTCCAATCATAATCGCTAAAATTACTTCCATAGACTATGCAGATTCTGTAATTGTGAAAATTATAGTTAATGTTACTCCTACCACTACCAGATATACTCCAGTGTCAAAAAACATTGCTGTTCCTAAGGAGCCTAAAATTGGAATATGATGAGGATACCACATACCCGTCATAAAAGGCATATCTGCAAATACAATAGGGAAAATTCCGCTTAAAAAAGCAAGACCTAGCCCTACAGGCATTAAAAATCCTGGATGTATCCTAATTAGCGGTTTCGTTTTTTCAAGGCCATGTGCAAAGGCGTGTAACACCCAAGCAATAGAAGCAATTAAACCTCCCACAAATCCTCCTCCCGGAGAATAATGACCCCTTAGTAGTATAAATATGGAAAACAGCAATAGAACCGGCAAAAGGTAGGTAGCTGCTGTTCTTAATATAATTGTTTTCATTACTTTTTAGGTTTTTCTTCAGATCTTTCTATCGTTTGTCACTTTTCTTCAATCTTAATTTAAGCAATCCAAAAACTCCAATGGCAGCAATTGCCAATACAGAAATTTCTATCATGGTATCTGCCCCTCTAAAATCAACTAGAATAACGTTCACCACGTTCTTTCCATGAGCCATAAGATAAGCGTTTTTAGCGTAGAAATCGCTTACTTCTGTATTCATAGGTTCTGCAAGAACTTCTAATATCAAAATTGTAATTATAGCGCCAAAAGTTAAAGAAACAATTCCATCTTTAATTCGCACTTTATAATCTGATAATATCAAATACTTCGGAAGTCTATATAGCACTAATACGAAAAGTATAACAGTTAACGTATCTATAGAGAACTGTGTCATGGCAAGATCTGGCGCACTATAAATTACAAATAACATACAAATGGTATATCCTATAATTCCCATTGCTGCCACTGCTGCTAATCTTGATTTAGTAAATACTGTGTACAAGACTGCTACCAGCATGATCAAGCATAGCGAAGCTTCATAAAAAGTGACCTCAGAGAAAGTAGAATAATCTACAGAGAAGGTGGCTACATTAAATAAAGTATATCCTAATAACCCTATTAACACTACAATTATAGTAGAAACATAATTTCGTAAATATCCATTTTGGAAGAATTTAGTCCACAAAGAGGCAAATTTATTTCCAAAAGCCCATAATTTGGTTGAAATGGTATGCGGAGATATGAATTTTAACCTTGCAATTTTAGCTTCTAAAGCTTTTGTAGGCTTCATCACAAAATACATAATGGTACCAGCAGTAATAGTAAACAAACTAAGCCATAATACCGTACTGAAGCCGTGCCATAATTTAAGATGAATTTCAGAACCATTTACCCCCATTGCAGAAACAACAGGTTTGATAATAGGCTCATCTATAAGACTCGGTAAAACTCCAAATAATATTCCACCTAAAGCCAATAAAACGGGAGGCAACCATAATAATATACTTGGTAAAGTAACATCTTTATGTTTTTCTGGAAGTCTCCCTGCAAAGGGTCTTATTCCAGCAACAAAGCCACCGTACAAGAGTAATATTTTTGTAATAATAATTAAAGCTATCCAAAGCACCGGACTGTTTACGACATGCATGGTAGATTCATAAGTAAGTTCTTTACCAATAAAACCAATGCTTGGTGGAATTCCAGCACTAGAAATTGCCGCTAAAAATCCAGCTATAGCAACAGGAAACAATACCCTCCCTAAGCCTCTTAACTTAGTGGTATCTCTTGTTCCTGTTTGAAGATCTATAATACCAGTAACAAGGAACAAGGTGGCTTTATATAGAGCATGAACAATAATAAAAACTGCGGCAGCAAAGAAAGCATCTACTGTTCCCTGACCGATTAAAAATACAAGAATACCGAGGGCCGAGATAGTTGAATAAGCTAGAATTCCTTTTAGGTCTGTTCTAAAAATTATATGAATAGCAGAATAAACCATTGTCACTGCTCCTACGATAATCAAAGTAGAATTCCATAATTCCTGATTCCCTAATACAGGTGTTAATCTCATCAATAAATAAATCCCCGCTTTTACCATAGTTGCAGAGTGCAAATAGGTAGAAACCGGCGTTGGAGCTTTCATAGCTCCAGGCAACCAAAAGTGAAATGGAAACTGTGCAGACTTAGTAAAGGCTGCACCAAAAATTAAAATTACTATTAAGGTATAATAAGGGCTAGCTGCGATATCGCCACTCATAGCCAACATTTCTGAAATATTATAAGTTCCGGTAACCGCACCTAAGAATATAGCTCCTGCTAGTAGCGACATTCCTCCCAATCCAGTAATTGCTAAGGCCGTGATTGCCGATTTCCGTGAAGCTGGGTTGGAGTTATTAAAACCTATTAAGAAGAAAGAACTAATACTGGTAAGTTCCCAAAAAACAAATAGAGAAATTAAGTTATCTGAAAGCACAAGACCAAGCATTGCTGCCATGAACATGCTTAAATAACCATAAAATCGGTCTAAATATTGATGATTTTTAAGATAGACAGATGAATATACAAAAACCAGAAATCCTATTCCGGTAATCATCAAAGAGAAAAGTAATGACAATCCATCTAGGGTGAAACCTAAGTTAACTCCGAAGGATGGAATCCATCTAAAACTTTGTTTAATAACTTCTCCATCGGCTATTCTGCTAATAAATTGAGCAAAATAAACGAATAAAGATAATGGGATAACAGCTGAAAGCACTGCTAGTTTGCCTTTGAAAATTTTTCCGGCAACTACCAAAAACAATGAAAATATAAAACCTAAAAGTATTGCTATTAGCATGAGCGACTCTAAAAATCAGTTCATCGCAAATATAATAGGAATTATTGAGGTTATTGTAGGGAAATATTACTTTAATGTGACGCCCATTATAACCTTAAAAGGATAGGGTTCAATTGAGGAGATAAATAGTTTTATGATAATTAGTTTCTTAAAAAGATAAATATACCAAAGAAGGACCATAACATTTATTTTATTAAAATTATTGTTTTTCGATAATTAGTTATTATGTTTGTTATTGATAAACGATAATTTAATCACAATGAAATCTTTACAACTTCTTAAACTAAGCATTGATATTTGCTTCATCATGTTGATAATTGATGTAGCTTTTTCTTTTATTACCTATACCATGTTTATACTTTATGGAGAATCTTTTACTATTTCCATAAATGATAATCAAAAGGAAATTGTTGATTTAAGCTTCTCTTCCGGTTTATTAATAATTAGCAACTTTGCCGTTACGCTAGTAATTACCTACGCTATATATCTGTTAAGAAAATTGATTAGAAGCTTTTTTAAGAATTCGTTTTTTATAAAATTACAAATAGCACTATTTAGGTTAATCGGTCAGCTTATGGTTCTATCTATAGTATTACAGCTATTAGTTCACTTTTTTTCTACCTTGTTACTAGAACAAAGAGTAAAATTTGGGTTCTCTGTAGAGTCTGGTTATTATAGCAGTCTTTTTATTCTATCAATAGGCTTGTTCTTTATCTATCTAAGTAAACTTTTTGATAAATCTAGAAGTCTTCAGGAAGAAAACGATCTAACAGTTTAACTTTTAAAATTTTTACTATGAGTTCATTTACCACCCCACTAAAGCCTTTAAAGTTTTTTCTGAATTTCATATTTATAGTAGTTATAGCTTCTGTGGCATTAAACATTATTGGAATTCTTTTTATACCAATTTTTCCTCAATCAAAGATTCTCCTAGACATTTTAGGCATTACCTTTTTTAGATGGGAATTTCCAGTAATTGCCTTAATAATTACCTCAATACTCTTAAATCTTGGATTCATTTTTAGCCTACATGTATTTAAAAGAATTGTCAGTTCTCTCTTCGAATCTGAATTATTTAACCGATTTCAAATTTCCAGCTTAAATCTATTAGGACAATTGATCATTCTTCTGGTAATTTTAAAATCTATCCATATTATGTTTTCAAATATAGTTTATGGAAAAAGTGAAGATTTAGGTATACACATATTTTCATTTGATTCAAAATTTATGGCAATTTGTATGGGATTGTTTATGATATACTTGAGTTATATATTCAAAAAAGCTAAATCTCTTAAAGAGGAAAACGATCTAACCGTTTAATTATGTCTATAGTAATTAATTTAGACGCTATGCTGGAAAAAAGAGGCATGAAAAGCAATGAGCTGGCTGAACTTGTTGGAATAACCACTGCAAATCTTTCTATCCTAAAAACAGGAAAGGCTAAAGCAGTTAGATTCTCTACTTTGGAAGCAATTTGTAAAGCATTAGATTGTCAGCCGGGGGATATTTTAGAATATATCGAGGAAGAATAAGTGTAGCTTTTTGTAATTGTTTAATTTAGAGTCCAAAATCGATAATTCTTATGTATAAATTCCTTTTTTTGCTGCTTATTTCCGCAGTATCATTCGGCCAAACTAACACCTATCAAATTTCATTTGAAAATGCAGCGCATCATGAAGCTACAATAAAGGCCACGTTTCCAAATATTAAAAGTCATAATTTAAAAATTGAAATGAGCAGATCTTCTCCCGGGAGATATGCTGTTCATGAATTTGCCAAAAACGTTTACAACTTAAAAGCAACCAATAGCAAAGGTGAAGAACTTACAACTACACGACCAGATCCTTATTCTTGGGAAATTTCTGGTCAAGATGGTACCGTAAATATTACCTACACTCTCTTTGCCAATCATGGAGACGGAACCTATTCTCAAGTAGACAACACCCATGCACATTTAAATATCCCCGCTACTTTTATCTTCAGCAAAGCTTTAGAGCATAGACCAATTGAAGTTACCGTTGATATTCCAGATAATTCAAACTGGAAAATAGCAACTCAGCTAAAAGAGCTTTCAGCTACTAAATATTCCGCTCCAGATCTCTATTATTTTATGGATAGCCCTATGGAAATTAGCGATTTCAATATGAAATCTTTTAATGTAGACGGACAGGAAATTAGATTTGTAATGCATCATCCGGGCTCCAAGCCAGAGTTTGATGAATATTTTGAAAAAGTGAAAAAGATCGTCAACCAAGAAAAAATGGTGTACGGGGAATTGCCAAATTATGATTTTGGAAAATACACTTTTTTGGCCTGTTATATGCCAAATGTTGCCGGAGACGGAATGGAGCATAGAAACAGCACCATTTTAACCGATGTTGAAAGTTTAGCCGATGGTGGAATGAAGGATAATATTGGAACCGTTTCTCATGAATATTTCCATTCATGGAATGTAGAAAGAATTAGACCCGCAGATCTGGAGCCTTTTGATTTTACAAAAGCCAATATGTCTGGCGCTTTATGGTTTGCCGAAGGTTTTACGAGTTATTACACCAACCTGATCTTAACAAGAGCCAACATTATTAGTCCTGAAGACTATGTAAAGAGCTTAAACGGCACCTTTAACTATGTTTGGAATTCTCCAGCTCATAAGTATTTTAACCCGATAGAGATGAGCTATCAGGCTCCCTTTGTAGATGCTGCTACTTCTGTAGACGCTGTAAATAGAGAAAACACCTTTATCTCTTACTATTCCTACGGAAGTATTTTAGGATTAGCATTAGATCTTAAATTGCGTGAAAAAGATCTTACGTTAGATAATTTTATGAAACTAATGTTGACAACTTATGGAAAACCAGAAGTTGCTTATACTATTAAAGATATTCAAACAACATTAGGTAAATATGCAGGGAAAGAATTTGCCGAGGACTTCTTTAATAATTATATCTATAAAAGTGAAATGCCTAATTATTCTGATTTGCTAAAAACTGTAGGGTTAAAGATAGAACAGCTTCAAGAATCTCCATACTTCGGAGCTTCGGTAAGAACAGAAGATGAGAAAGTGATTATTTCTAGTAATCCGAAAAATGAAAGCCCTGCTTATAAAGCATTATTATCTGAAGGAGATCAGATAAAAACGGCGAACGATTCTATTATCTCAAGCAAAGAGGTATGGACTGAGCTTTTAAAATCTAAAAAACCTGGAGATAAACTTCAACTTTTAATAGTGAGAAATGGCGAAGAACAAAAAATGGAAGTTACTTTAGAAGACGATCCCACTTATACCATCAGCATAGATGAAAAAGCAGACAAGAAAGCCTTAGCAACGAGAGAGTCTTGGTTAAAATCTAAATAAATTAAACACCCAATATTAAGAGCCAGCTTCAATTAAGTTGGCTTTTTTGTAGTGATTAATTACATTAAAAATGATAATTACATTCTGCTCTATAGATTTATAAAAGCAAAAATCCCAAACTCTAAATATTAGAATTTGGGATTTTATATATAGTGTTATGCTATTTAATCTGCTAGAACAATCGCTTTATTGTCTTTCATTTCCAACACTCCTCCTTTAATAGGATAGAAAAAAACGTTGTTAGCTTCTTTTCTAAAATCCTTAGAAAGACTATTTATCATTTCTGGATCTGCCGAAGATGCTAGATTGATTTTAACTTCTCCTTCTACTAATAAAGAAACAACTGCAGCATGATGATTTAGCATTTGAAATTCCCCATCTATTCCGGGAACTTTCACAGCTTCTACTTCTGCTCCAAATACTACTGCTTCAGGAGTAACAATTTCTAAATACATATTTTTTCAATATTGAGTAATTAGTAATTGAGTAATTAGTATTGAGTAGTTAGTACTCAATACTAATTACTCAGTACTATTTTAAGATTCAGCTAACATTTTATCTCCAGCTTCAATAGCTTCTTCAATAGTTCCCTTAAGGTTGAAAGCAGCTTCTGGTAAGTGATCTAATTCACCATCCATGATCATGTTAAATCCTTTGATAGTTTCTTTAATATCAACCAGCACTCCTTTAAGACCTGTAAACTGTTCAGCTACGTGGAAAGGTTGAGATAAGAAACGTTGTACACGTCTTGCTCTACCTACTGCCATTTTATCTTCTTCTGAAAGTTCTTCCATCCCAAGAATAGCAATAATATCTTGTAATTCTTTATAACGTTGCAATAACTCTTTTACTCTTTGAGCACAGTTGTAATGATCTGCCCCTAAGATTTCTGCTGTAAGAATTCTTGAAGTAGAATCTAGAGGATCTACCGCTGGGTAAATACCAAGTTCTGCAATCTTACGAGACAATACAGTTGTTGCATCAAGGTGAGCAAAGGTTGTTGCCGGTGCCGGGTCAGTTAAATCATCTGCTGGTACGTAAACCGCTTGTACAGATGTAATAGACCCATTTTTAGTTGAAGTAATACGTTCTTGCATAGCACCCATCTCTGTTGCCAAAGTTGGCTGGTATCCTACTGCAGAAGGCATACGCCCTAATAATGCAGATACTTCAGATCCAGCTTGAGTAAAACGGAAGATATTATCTACGAAGAAAAGTACATCTTTTCCCTGTCCTTCTCCTGCTCCATCACGGAAATATTCTGCTATAGTAAGTCCTGAAAGTGCAACTCTAGCACGTGCTCCAGGTGGTTCATTCATTTGTCCGAATACGAAAGTTGCTTTAGATTCTCTTAAAGCTGTTTTATCAACTTTAGAAAGATCCCATCCACCTTCTTCCATAGAATGCATAAAGTCATCACCATACTTGATAATTCCAGACTCCAACATCTCTCTTAAAAGGTCATTCCCTTCACGAGTTCTTTCTCCAACTCCAGCAAATACTGAAAGTCCACCGTGACCTTTGGCGATGTTGTTAATTAATTCCTGGATCAATACAGTTTTACCAACTCCTGCTCCACCAAAAAGACCAATTTTTCCTCCTTTTGCATAAGGCTCAATAAGGTCGATTACTTTAATACCGGTGAAAAGCACTTCAGTAGAAACTGAAAGATCTTCAAATTTTGGTGACTCACGGTGAATTGGCAATCCAGCATCACCAGCCTTTGGCAAGTTTTCCATTCCATCTATGGCATCTCCAATAACATTGAATAAACGACCATACACCTCTTTTCCAATTGGCATTTGGATTGGTGCTCCAGTAGCAATTACTTCTACACCTCTACTCAATCCATCGGTAGAATCCATAGATACAGTTCTTACTGTATTTTCTCCAATATGAGATTGTACTTCTAAAACCAAAATAGAACCATCTTTTCTGGTAATTTCTAAGGAATCGTAAATTTTAGGCAAATCAACATTATCTGAGCCGAATACTACATCAACTACAGGACCGATGATTTGTGCAACTTTACCTGTGACTTTAGACATTATCTAATTCTTTAAAGTTTAATATTAAAATCTTTATAATTCTATTTGATAATCTCCTATAAATAAGAATATACCAAAATTCATTTTCAGGCTGCAAAGATAGTTTTTCTTTATAAAATAAAACAGGCTCTTACGCAACTTTTTTCGAGAAATTAAAATCTCTACTTAAGGCTCAAAATACTTGATTAATAAGCCAATGCAGAAGGATTTCTAAAATTATATTAAATCTCTCTTCTTATTAAAAACAAAAAACCCTTTCGGAAAAATTCCAAAAGGGTTTTATATACTATGCAAAATTCTGCCTATTCAACAGTAACAGATTTTGCTAAATTTCTAGGCTGATCTACATTCTTACCTAACATAACAGCAATATGATAAGAAAGTAATTGCAAAGGAATAGTAGTTAATAATGGAGTTAAAGACTCAATAGTCTCTGGAACTTCAATTACATAATCTGCTAAACTTCTTACTTCTTCATCCCCTTCTGTAACTACCCCAATGATCTTACCTTTTCTAGATTTGATCTCTTGAACGTTACTTACCACTTTATCATAATGCCCTTTCTTAGTTGCAATTACAACTACAGGCATCATTTCATCTATCAATGCAATAGGACCATGCTTCATCTCTGCAGCAGGATATCCTTCCGCATGTATGTAAGAGATCTCTTTTAACTTAAGTGCACCTTCTAATGCTACCGGAAAATTAAATCCTCTACCTAAATAAAGGCAGTTGGGAGCATTTTTATATTTATCTGCGATAGTTTTTATATGATCATTCTCTTCTAAAACCTTAGTAATCTTAGCAGGAATTCTTTCTAACTCTTGCAAATGCAGTCTAAAATCTGAATCTGAAATAGTGCCTTTATACTTCGCAAGTTTCAAAGCCATTAAAGTAAGAACTGTGATCTGAGTTGTAAATGCTTTAGTTGAAGCAACTCCAATTTCCGGACCAGCATGTGTATAAGCACCTGCATCTGTTTCTCTTGAAATAGAAGATCCAACCACGTTACAAACCCCAAATACAAAAGCACCTTTTTCTTTAGCCAATTTTATAGCAGCCATAGTATCTGCTGTTTCTCCACTTTGAGAAATAGCGATTACTACATCATTTTCATATATAACAGGATTTCTGTATCTAAACTCTGAAGCATATTCAACCTCAACTGGAATTCTAGCCAAGTCTTCAAAAATATATTCTGAAACTAATCCAGCATGCCAAGAAGTTCCGCACGCAACTACTATTATTCTTTTAGCATTCGCAATACGATCTATATTATCGTCTACACCAGCCATTCTAATAATACCTTCGTCAACCAACATTCTACCTCTATAAGTATCGGTAATTGCATTTGGCTGCTCATAGATTTCTTTCAGCATAAAGTGATCATAACCACCTTTTTCAATTTGCTCAAGGTTAAGTTGAAGTTCCTGAACATAAGGATCTACCAAAGCATCATCATGAATCTTTCTAACTTTGATCTCTTTACCTAATCTTACAACTGCCATTTCTCCATCTTCCAGATAGATTGCATTACTAGTAAATTCAATAAAAGGAGAAGCATCTGATGCGATAAAATATTCGTTTTCACCAATACCAATGGCTAGTGGACTCCCTAATCTAGCAACCACCAATTCATTTGGTTTTCTCTTGTCAAAAACCGTAATAGCATAAGCCCCAACTGTTTGGTTTAAAGCTATCTGAACTGCTTTTCCAAGCTTAATGTTATCTTTAGACATTACGTCTTCAATAAGATTCACCAACACCTCGGTGTCAGTATCAGATTGAAAGGTATAACCTCTTTTAATTAATTCTTTCTTTAAAGCCGAGTAATTCTCAATAATCCCATTGTGAATAATCACAAGATTCCCAGAATTTGAATAGTGTGGATGTGAGTTTACATCATTAGGAACTCCATGAGTTGCCCATCTTGTATGCCCTATTCCAACATGCCCTTTAGTAGAAGTACCTGTTTCTTCAAATTTTGCCTTAAGGTCTGCAACCTTACCTTTCGTTTTACATAGATTAAGTTCTTCTCCATCATAAAGTGCAATACCAGCACTATCATAACCTCTATACTCCAATCTTTGTAAACCTTTTAATACAATTGGATAAGCTTCCCTAAACCCAATATATCCAACAATTCCACACATATTCTAATTGTTTGTTTTTGTATAATAAATATTAAATTTCAACCTTTTGGCTTCATCATTAGCCAAATTCCCGTACAACACAGTTCCTTGAGGACTAATAACAGAACCTGTTGGCACTCTATCTATAGAATTAATAGAATTTTTTAAAGCTGAATTAGTAGTTAAATTTATATTTTGGGTAACAACTATACCTAATTTTCTAACGTCTATATCTCCTTTTAGTATTGCTTTTACAAATTCGGTAATTCTGATTTTGTATTTAACACCATTTCCATCTTCATCTCTGGTTAATCTTGAAGAAAAACCTATTGCAGAATTTGTAGGATTATCTTGATTTAGCGTAGGATCTATCTGATAGTCTAATAAAGGAAGGTTATTTTCTAGATCATAAACATAAATTCTCTCTGGCTCAGAATCACCTCCAACTGTTTTATTCTGATCTACATAAAATTCTAAACTGGCTTCATTTATCAACCAATTATTATCACGAATAGTTTCTATTTCAGTTTCGTCCTCAAACAACTCAACTACAGCCATACTCCCTTCACCACCTTTTAAAAATAGGTTTTCACTTCCCAAATCTTCACTTGAGCTTTCAATTTGTTGAATAAATTCTGCAGGGAAATTTTGAGTGAAAGTATTTACTTTATTAGTTCCGAAAGTTAGATTATAAGATTTAGGCTTATAAACCAATTCAGTAATATTTCCATCACCATCAGAATCTGTAACATCTGCCTCTTTAGCTCTATAATATAAAGTGATATTTGCATCTTTATCACCAAAATTTAGTAACATTATATTTCCATCAGCATTAATAGCTTCTGCAGAAAAATACAAACCTCTTATAAAGTTCCTAAAATTATTATTATTAAATAATTCTGGAGAACCTTGTTTATCGATAATATTCTGTTGAAAGAACTCATTTCCTAAAGCAACTCTTAACCTTGGAGATTTCACCAAAGTATCCAACTCTCCGGTCTTACTGTTAACTTCAGTATAAATCACTTCTCTTTTTGAAGGGATAAAGCTTTCATTTGTATAAAGCGGCTCACCAACTAAAGAAGCAGCAAAAACATCTGCTTGGTTTGAATAATATTTCTGACGATTCTGGAAATTATCTGTAGGATCAAAATCATTTAAAAAATAATTAGATCGACTTACAGAAATCTTTACTGGAGAATTCCTATAGATAGAATCCAATTGATAAATAGGACTTCCATCCTCTGCAACATCAACCTGAGTACTAAAGTAAGGCAGAGTTAAAACTACACTGTCCAAAACCGGCTCTGTTCCAAAATCTGGATTTGCGGTGGATAGTGAAAGTTGAGTAAGCACGTTTGCAGATTGCAATCCATAAGTTGGATCATTATACGCCCCCAACAAGTTAGCCGGTAGGTTGTTGGTTTGTACCGGTCCTAATTTCTTAGAATAAGCAATTACTCCAGGCTCATATTTTGGAAGAGAGTCAAACTGACCACCTATTAAATTTCCTCCTATGGTATTAAAATCTTCATCACAAGAGGTAAATGCTAAAACCATTATTAATATTAACGGAATGAAGCGTAAGCGTTTCAATAAAATCATTCGAAATTGATTAATTTATTCTGATAATACTTTTGTAGTGTAGAATTCCTGATATGCAGAAGAAAATTCTTCAGGGGATTTATACCCAAGAACCGGCTTTTCTAATTTATCAATATACTTCTTCAATTCTTCTGGAAGATTATCTCCTCCTATAATCACAGCGTCAGAGTTATCTACAGCTGTTTTCATTAAATTGACATAGTTTGGCTTTTTAAGATGTTTAACATCATCATCTTCCAAACCATCAAAAAGTATTTTCTTATTCAGATCCTTATCTAACGTCTCATCAAAACTTTGATTGTATACCGACGTCACAATTTTTGCGCCAGAAAATAATGGCTCGTTTCCATAGTAATTTCTAAGATACAATGGCAACAAAGAAGACAGCCAACCGTGTACATGTATAATATCTGGAGACCAGTTTAATTTTTTTACAGTTTCAATTACGCCCTTGGCAAAGAAAATGGCTCGTTCATCATTATCGGGGAATAAATTCCCATCTTCATCTGTAAGTGTAGCTTTTCTCTTAAAGTAATCCTCATTATCAATAAAATAAACCTGCATTCTCTCTTTAGGAATAGATGCAACTTTAATGATCAACGGCATATCCAAGTCGTCAATTACTAGGTTCATCCCAGATAATCTTATTACTTCGTGTAATTGGTGTCTCCTTTCATTGATATTGCCATAACGCGGCATAAAAATTCTAATTTGACCTCCAAGCCCATTTACCATTCTAGCAGCTTCAAAAGACATAGATGATATATCGGTTTCGGGCAGGTAAGGAATTACTTCAGATGATACGTACAATATCCTCTTATCTTTCATAAATTTTTTGCTTTTGCGAATAAAAAACACGCAAAATTACAAAATTTTATGCAGTTTGCCAGTATTATATTAAGTTTGCACGCTGTTAATTTTATAACAAAATGCAGATTATTAAAGAGAAAGCCGCCTTACAACAGGTAATTTCAGGATTAAAATCTAGTGGAACTACCATTGGATTTGTCCCAACTATGGGTGCTTTACACTCAGGACATTTGTCTTTAGTGGCACAAGCAGCCAGAAAATGCGACCATGTGGTAGTGAGTATTTTTATAAATCCTACACAATTTGACAATCCTTCAGACCTTCAAAACTATCCCAGAACCTTAGATTCTGACGTTGCTCTTTTAGAGGAATTAAACTTAAATGTACTTGTTTTTGCTCCAAATGCATTCGAATTATATGGAGATTCTGTAACTGCAGAACATTTTGAATATGACGGACTTGAATTTGAAATGGAAGGTAAATTTAGATCCGGTCATTTTGACGGGGTAGGAACTATTGTAAAAAGATTATTTGAAATTGTTCAGCCCGATATGGCTTTCTTTGGAGAAAAAGATTTTCAGCAATTACAGATCATTAAAAAACTCACCAAGAAATATAATTTACCAGTACAAGTTATTGGTTGCCCTATAGACAGAGAGACTAACGGCTTAGCAAGGAGTTCTAGAAATGAACGACTAAGTGCCGAAGAACGTGAAAATGCTGCTTTTATATATAGAACCCTTCAAACTGTTAAGGAAAAATTTGGCACAGAAAATGCCGATAATATTTCCCATTGGGTTACAGAAGAATTTAAATCGCATCCATTTTTGAAATTGGAATATTTTGAAATAGCCAATAGCAAAACGTTAAAAACTTTAAATAAAAAATTACCCACAGCACAGTATCGCGCCTTCATAGCAGTATATGCAGGAGAAATAAGGTTAATAGATAATGTAGCTCTCAATTATTAAATTTAAACGAATGCAAGTTCACGTAGTAAAATCTAAAATACACCGCGTAAAATGTACCGGGGCAGATCTTAATTATATTGGCAGCATCACCATAGATGAAGATCTAATGGATGCAGCAAATATTATTGAAGGAGAGAAAGTTCAGATTGTTAATAACAACAATGGGGAGCGTCTTGAAACTTATGCTATCCCTGGCCCAAGAAACTCTGGAGAAATCACCTTAAATGGTGCCGCAGCAAGAAGAGTAGCAAAAGGAGATATTTTAATTTTAATAACTTACGCTATCATGGAGTTGGAAGAAGCTAAAACTTTCAAACCATCGCTAGTATTTCCAAACGAAGAAAATAATTTGCTGATATAATTTCTTGAAAAAATCAACCATAAAAATTTTAAAGATCATACTCCCACTAACACTGGGAGTTTTTTTGATTTGGTACTCTCTTAATAGTGCTTCCCCTCAAGAAAGAGAAGATCTTTTTAACAATATCACCTCAGCAAACCCGTGGTTTATTTTACTTTCTATGCTTTTTGGATTATTATCTCATCTTTCAAGAGCCCATAGATGGAAATACTTGCTGGAACCAATGGGCTACAATCCTAAATTCATGAATAGGTTTATGGCAGTTATGGTTGCCTATTTAGCAAATTTTGGAATTCCTCGTTCCGGAGAGATCTTAAGAGGAGTTACCTTATCCAGCTATGAAGACATTCCTTTTGAAAAAGTTTTTGGAACCATAATTTCAGAAAGAATTGCAGATTTTTTGATGCTTTTAAGCGTTGTAGGAATTGCGATGATTATGCAAACAGATGACTTGCTAGGATATTTTCAAAATAACCAAATCAACCCTATACTAACATTCGGGATTTTAATAGCTCTTTTAATTATTGGAATCTTTATTTTAAAGCTAATAAAGCGTTCTAAACACGGCATCTTTGTCAAATTTAAAAAGTTTGCTAAAGGATTATTAGAAGGAATGCGCAGCATTTTAAAAATGAAACATAAGTGGGCTTTTATATTTCACACTTTATTTATTTGGGTGATGTATGTGCTTATGTTCTACGTAATCATCTTTACAGTTCCAGAGCTTGCATCTACCTCATTTGGTGTAGTTATGGTTGCTTTTGTAGTAGGATCCTTTGCGATTTCTGCCACCAATGGCGGCATTGGTGTTTATCCAATTGCCATTGGCGCGAGCATGATGCTTTTTGGAATTGAAAAGCAAGATGGAGAAGCTTTTGGATGGATTGCCTGGGGAACTCAAACCCTTTTAATTGTGGTAGTTGGCGGACTTTCCTTTCTATTTCTACCAATTTTAAATGGTAAAAAATAATAAGTATCTTGTGTTCAGTATTTTAAACTTAACCTATGATAAAAAAACTACTACTATTGGTACTGCTGATGCCAACCCTACTTTCAGCACAAACAATTTACAAGTCTATTAAATCCTCTAAACTAGGGGAAGATCGCGAGTTGAAAATTCAACTCCCAAGAAATTACGAGCAAAATAAAGAAAAGGCCTATCCAATTCTGATAGTATTGGACGGAGATTACCTTTTTGAACCTGTTGCCGGAAATGTTGATTATTATTCTTACTGGGAAGATATTCCTGAAATGATCGTGGTTGGAATAAACCAACAAGACACTCGAAATACCGATGCCTTTTATAACGATAAAACCTTTTTACCATCTGATACTGGCGCTGACTTCTTTGAATTTATAGGAATGGAACTTATGCCATTTATAGATTCAAATTACAGAACGGTACCTTTTAGAGTAGTCATGGGTCATGATTTTACCGCAAATTTTATCAATTATTACCTATTAAAAGAGATCCCTTTATTTCAAGGATATATCAATCTTAGTCCTGATCTTGCCCCAGAGATGCAGGAAAGAATTGTAACATCTCTTAGCAAAACTGAAAACCCAATTTGGTATTACCTTACCACTTCAACAGAAGATATCCCGAATTTAAAAGATCAAATTTTAAGTTTTGACACCAAACTGAAGGCTATAAATAATAAAAACCTTCATTATAATTTTGACAATTTTCAAGATGCCTCACATTATACGCTGGTAGGAAATGCAATTCCGAAGGCTATTGAACAGATCTTTGAAGTTTACAGGCCAATTTCAGTTTCTGATTATAACAGCGTACTTTTGCAGACTTCTGTTTCTTCTTATGACTATTTAGTCGAAAAGTATGACAATATTAAAACGCTCTATAGAATAGATAAAAAAATTAGGCTTAATGATATGATGGCTGTTTACAAAGCCATGGAAAAGACCCAGAAATGGGACGACCTAGAAAAGTTATCTAAACTGGCAGAAAAGAATTATCCGGGAACTATGTTAGCCTCCTTTTTTGAAGCTAGATATGATGAAGAAACTGGTAATCCGAAGAGAGCGATGAGAAATTATCAAAAAGGATATGGACAACAACCAATATCTTTTTTAACGGTAGATTATATGCTTGATAAAGCAGAACAGATCAAAAAAGATTTTGGGTATTAAGCTCAATAAAAAATTAAAATCCTGTCATTATTTATATGGCCAAGACCAAGACTACCTTTTATTGTCAAAATTGCGGAGCACAACACTCAAAATGGCAAGGCCAGTGTTCTGCATGTAAAGAATGGAATACTTTAGTTGAAGAAGTAGTTCAAAAACCAGATCAAAAAGATTGGAAACCTCAAGCAACAAGAGAAGTTAAAAGAACACCGAAGCCATTAAAGATTGCAGACATTGAATATTCTAAAGAACCCCGGTTAAATACCCTAAATGGAGAACTTAACCGGGTATTAGGTGGTGGTATCGTCCCCGGTTCTTTAACCTTACTTGGGGGAGAACCTGGAATTGGTAAGAGTACCTTATTGCTACAAATTTCGCTACATCTACCTCATAAAACCTTGTATGTTTCTGGAGAAGAAAGTCAGCAGCAAATTAAAATGCGTGCAGAAAGAATCAATCCAAATCCTGCAAATTGCTACATACTTACAGAGACTAAGACTCAGAATATCTTTAAACAAATAGAGGAGTTACAGCCGGAAATTGTAATTATAGATTCTATTCAAACGCTGCATAGCGATTATATTGAAAGTTCTCCGGGAAGTATCTCACAAATTAGAGAATGCACCGCAGAACTTATTAAATACGCCAAAGAAACTGGAGTGCCCGTGATTTTGATTGGGCATATTACCAAAGAAGGTAGCATTGCCGGCCCTAAAGTATTGGAGCACATGGTAGATACCGTTTTGCAATTTGAAGGCGACAGGAACCATGTATATAGAATTTTAAGAGCCCATAAGAATAGATTTGGGTCTACCCATGAATTAGGAATTTATGAAATGCAAGGCAGCGGCTTAAGAGAAGTTGCAAATCCATCTGAAATTCTGATCTCTAAAAATGAAGAAGGCCTAAGTGGTACCGCAATTGCTTCTACTCTAGAGGGAATGAGACCATTAATGATCGAGATTCAAGCCTTAGTGAGTTCTGCTGTTTATGGTACACCTCAGCGTTCTACCACAGGTTATAATGCCAAACGTTTAAACATGTTATTGGCTGTTCTTGAAAAACGAGCAGGATTTAGACTGGGAGCAAAAGATGTATTTTTAAATGTTACCGGAGGAATTTCTGTAGACGATCCGGCTATAGATCTTGCAGTAATTGCCGCAATACTTTCTTCTAACGAAGATGTTGCTATAGAAAAAGATATTTGTTTTGCTGCGGAAGTTGGACTAGCTGGCGAAATAAGACCTGTACCAAGAGCAGAACAGCGAATTCTGGAAGCCGAAAAATTAGGTTTTGCTACTATTATGATCTCAAAACAATCGAAGCTACCTAAAAATAATTACGGAATAAAAATTCAGAAGGTAGCCCGGATTGAAGATGTGGTTAACTTTTTATTTGCTTAGAAATTAAGGTGCAGGATTAGGAATTAATTCTTGCACTTCTTCTATTTCGTTCATGATCTCTTCTGAAAGATCCACATGAATAGAATCTATATTTTCTTTTAGCTGATCCATAGTGGTTGCACCAATAATAGTACTGGTAACAAAAGATTGTTTTTCTATAAAAGCTAAAGCTAAATGAGTCAAGCTAAGATTATGCTTTTCAGCAATCTCTAAATATTTCTGAGTAGCTTCTATAGATTTATCGTTAGAATATCTTTTGTATTGAGGGAATAAGGTTAACCTAGTGTTAGTCGGCGTTCCTTTTAAATATTTCCCGCTAAGCGTTCCCATTCCTAATGGTGAATATGGCAATAAACCTATTTCTTCTCTGTGATAGATCTCTGTTAAGCCAATCTCATCTTTTCTATTTAATAAACTATACGGATTCTGAACTGTACTAATTGCAGGCAATCCCTTTCTAGATTCTTCAACACATCGCATTACTCCAAAAGGTGTTTCATTAGAAAGACCAATCTTTCTGATTTTTCCTTCTTTTATCAGTTCATCCAAATTCAACAGAACTTCATGAAAATTATCTTCCCATTGCTCATCATTATTATGCTTATAACCTCTTTGCCCAAAATAATTGGTATTTCTTTCCGGCCAATGCATCTGATATAGGTCAATATAATCAGTATTTAACCGCTCTAAACTCTTATTTACAGCATCATTTAAGGCTTCTTTACTAAATCCAAGTCCTGAACGTATGTGAGACATCGAGGGATTTGGACCAGCAATTTTTGTTGCCAATACAATTTTTTCCCTATTCCCTGTTCTTTTTAACCAAGAGCCAATGATCTTCTCTGTACTTCCTTGGGTTTCTTTTCTAGCGGGAATAGAATACATCTCTGCCGTATCAATAAAATTAACTCCTTGATCTAAAGCATAGTCTATTTGTGAATGCCCTTCGGCTTCTGTATTCTGCTGTCCCCACGTCATAGAACCCAAACATATTTTACTCACTTGAATATCTGATTGTGGGAGTTTGGTATATTTCATTTATATATAATTTTAAGATGTAAAGTTATAAATTTTTGAATGGTGAGTTAATGCGGTATAATTCTCTTTTAAATGCATATTCTTTCAAAAAAATCTTGTTACGCTTAAATAATAAAGGCAGTTATTTTTATATATTTAAGTCACAGAGATTTATAATTCACCCGATACTTTTATCACTTCTCTCCCAAAACAAACTTATCATGAACAAAATTGCTATAGTTGGCCCAATTCCTAGAGACACCATTATTACTCATAATGATGAAATAATTAAGAAATATGGATGTGCCACACACCCTGCAATAGCCCTCGCAAAACTGATGAAGAATTCTGGAGAGGTAATAGTTATTTCTCATGTTCATAAAAAAGATCAACAACCAATTCAAGAACTATTCAAGCCTTACAAAAATGTGAATGTTTCTGGAATAAAAAGCGATCAGGATAGAGGTACCGTTATAGAATTGAGGTTTTTAGATCAGAATAATAGGCTGGAAAAACAAACCGCCTTTATGAACCCAATCCTTCCTGAAGATGTTGCCCCTTTTTTAGATGCCAATGCCTTTGTATTTGTTCCTATCACCGATTTTGAAATCTCTCTAAGCACGCTTCAATTTATCAAAAAGAACAGCAACGCCTTAACCATTTTTGATGCGCATGGACCAACCACTGCCATGAATATCAACGGGAATAGACAACGTAAATATTGGACAGATCGTGATGAATGGCTTCCTTTTATAGATGTCTTAAAGATGAATTTAGAAGAATCTTTATGCTGTTGGTTCAAGAATGAATACAGCATAGACGAAATGGGAATTTATGATGAAGACGATACAGATCATCTAGATGCTTTTGCAACATATGTGTTGAGCAAAGGAGTTAAAGTTTTGTATGTAACTTTAGATTCTCGAGGTTGTGTAGCCTATTCTATTAAAAAAGGCAAAATGGTGATAGACTGGATAGAATCTATTCCTGTTACTGAAGTTATTGACACTACCGGTTGCGGTGATTCTTTTGCCGGCGGATTAGCTTACGGTTTTACCTATCATAACGACCTTATAAAAGCTGCTCAATACGCAAACACACTTGGTGCCATGCGCACACAAGGCAAAACCTATGAAGTCTTTAAAGATCTTAAAGGGACCGATGAAATTATAGAGAAACAGTATAATTAAATTTAATCTACTTCCTGAAGCATCTTGCTTATTTCATCAAGTTTTGGAGTAAGTATCACCTCTATTCTCCTATTCTTAGCTTTACCTTCTGCAGTAGCATTACTAGCAACCGGAGCAAATTCTCCTCGTCCTGCGGCAGTTAAATTCTGCGGATCTATTTTAGAATTCTCTCTCAAGATTTGAACGATAGAAGTGGCTCTTTTTGTAGAAAGATCCCAGTTATCTGTTAATTGCCCACTTCCACCGTAAGGCACATTATCTGTATGACCTTCAATTAATACGGCAATATCAGGATTTTGAGATAATACATTTCCTAATTGTTGCACCGCTTTTTTACCTTCAGAATTAACAGTCCAGCTTCCTGAACTGAATAACAATTTATTTTCCATAGAAACATAAACCTTCCCATCGCGTTGCTCTACGGTAAGTCCTTTTCCTTCAAAATTGGTAAGCGCATTAGAAACTGCTGTTTTTAAGGCATTCATCTTAGCATCTTTGGCTGCTATCAAACCTTCTAATTCCTCAATTCTTTTAGATCTTGAAGCTAGATCTTTCTGCAATTTGGTTAAACGCTCTTGTTCTACGGAAAGTTTCTTCTCCTTTTCTTCTAGTGCTAACAACAACTCTCTATTACGTTTGGAATTTTCTGAAAGCGCGCTAGAACTGTTTGCATCTAGAGCATCATAAGAATTCTTCAAATTTTCATACTTATCATTAAGCAACTCTAATTCCTTTTTAAGACCATCTCGCTCTGCTGAAAGTTTATTAAAATCAGATCGCAAATCTGCTAACTCTACATCATACTTAGATTTTGTAACACGCAAATCTTCTGAAAGCTTTTTATTCTTTGCTTGGGCAGCATCATATTGAGACTGAAGATCTTCATGAACTTTGGAAGAAACGCAGGAAGTAAAGCAAATCCCACATAATAGGCTGAGTAAAAGGAACCTTTTTATCATAAATAATTAATTTGAAGTATGTTCTAATTCAACCAAAACAGGACAATGATCGCTATGTCTTGCTTCCGGCAGAATCACTGCTCTTTTTAATTTATCTTCTAATGGCTGAGAAACCAAATTGTAATCTATTCTCCAACCCTTATTATTTGCTCTGGCATTAGCTCTATAACTCCACCAAGAATATTGATCTGATTCTTGATTAAAGTGCCTAAAAGAGTCTATAAATCCGCTTTTCATAAAGCTATCTATCCATTCTCTTTCTACAGCAAGAAATCCGGAAGTATTCTTTAATCTTACAGGATCGTGAATATCTATAGCTTCGTGACAAATATTGTAATCGCCACAGATAACCAGATTTGGTAATTCGGTTTTAAGCTCATTTATATATTCCTGAAAATCGGCCATAAACTTAAACTTATGCTCTAATCTGGCAATATTGGTTCCCGAAGGAAGGTAGAGACTCATCACAGAAAATCCGTCAAAATCTGCTCTAATATTTCGACCTTCAAAATCCATGTAATCAATCCCGGTTCCATAAACCACATTCTTTGGTTCATGTTTACTTAAAATTGCTACCCCGCTATACCCTTTCTTTTGGGCAGGATACCAGTAGTGATATTTATAGCCAATTTCTTCAAACGGAACAGCATCAAACTGATCTGGATTCGCTTTGATCTCTTGTAAACAAATAACATCTGGATTTGCCTGCTCCAACCAATCAATAAATCCTTTTTTAATAGCTGCCCTAATCCCGTTTACGTTATAAGAAATAATTTTCATGCAAGTTTTAATTTCCGCAAAAATAAGGAATCAATAAAAGTCTAAAATAAATTGAACCTATTTTTACAATCTATAAGAAGGAGTATTATGTTATCTTACAATAAAGCGTTTTACAACTCCTACATCTCTGGTTCCAATTCTAAGCAGATAAACTCCATCGGCAGCATAAGACATATCAAGATCATACACATAACCATCGCCACTGTTCTCCACCTTATTTTCTAACATTTTTTGACCAAGAATATTGTGTACAGTAATTCTTAAAGTTTGATCGAAATCTGTTTCTAAGAAGATATGATAGATGCCGTTTTCCAGTCTGTCAATTTTAAGAGTAGCTTCGTTAAGTAAAAAATCTTTTATACTGATGGTGCTATCTATAATTTTCACAGAATAGTCATGTGTTGTTCCATAATCCATTACACTACACGGATTGTTTAATTCTCCACCATAATCTGTATCTCCGGCTCTAACTCTCATTAGGTGCTGACCAAGTGCAGCATCTTTTGGAAGGTCGAAATTATATGAAAAAGGAGTATTTGGTTGAGGAATGGGTTGACTCGTAATAAATCTTTCTTCATCATCAAAAGTTCCATTGTCATTTAGATCTATCCAAAGCGAAAATTTCTCACTGGGTGTAGAATCTGTAAGCGTTTTCACAGTTACTGTAAAGCCAGATTTAGACCTATCAAGATCTGTTGAAAATCCTATATAATCTGAATACCCATTCCCACAAGGAATTCTTTCATTCAGAATATCTCCAAGTTCAAAATAACTAATTCCATCGCCAAAACTCGAGCAATCAGATCCTGTTGGAATACAGTTTAAATTTGCAACAGATTTAGAAGATGAATCATTACTCGGATTATTATCAGATTGAAGATTTGTTCTTGCATTGATCATATATCTTCCAAAAGAAGAAAGATTGGCTGTTTGCGAAAAGGTATAAACAAAATTTTGCCCTACAGGAATTGTCCCGCTATATACTTCATTTACGGGAGCATTATTCCCTACTTGGTAAGAGACCGGAACATTGCTTTGTGGTTCCCCTCCAAAATTCTCAATCGTAATGGTAACATCTTCATTTGCCGATAATGTTAAGCCTGTTGAGGGAGCATCTATAGAAGTTACACCAACATCATTAGGATATAAATTCTTTACCTGAGTAGTAAAACTGTCATTGTCATTATCTTCATCTAAAGGTAAATCTGTAGAAGCCGTGATCTCATATGTTTGACCAACATTTCCAAGATTTGCAGGAACAGAGAATGTGAAATTAGTAGAACTAGTTCCTTCCAAAACTCCTGTAAAAGTTTCATTTATAACAGTTCCCCTATCTACACTATAAGAAACCGGGATGCTGGTTTGAGTATTACTTCCAAAATTTCTAATAGTTACCGTTACTTGTTCTGAACTTGAAAGAGTGGAATTAAATGGGTTCACCACGGCAATGATACCAACATCATTTCCAAAATCTGGAGCAAGCTTAAAGGCTGCAACTCTATTTTTTCTGTCTAACCCGCTAAAATATTCTGCATTATGCCAAAAAGTTAATCCATCTGCAGCATCAACACTTAGATGCGCATAATCTCCATAACGAGATGATGGATTTGGAGAAGTCCCCTCTACAATACTGGTTTCCTTCACTGTCATTACCCCCAGCTCATCATTGGCATATCTACCAGTATATCTTATGGAAGGATAAATAGGAGCTGCAGGACTATCGTCTAAAACAGTATACCCCAAACCAATATTCCCTTCTTTATCTATCCCTATACTACCACTAAACCTATCGCTTTTATCTGGAGCATAAGTACCTTCCTGATAAACACTCCAAGGGCCGCCTCCACTAGCTTGATGTAATTCATACCATCTAATACCGGCATGTTCTGCTGAAGTTGGATCTACATCTACCACAAAGTTCATCACTGCAGCATTAAAATTAGAAAATCTTCTATAATGCGTCATATACATCATCGCTCCCTGTAGTGCATCTACATCTAATGCATCACCTGGCTGTGCTAGGTTTACAAAACTTCCACCATCAAAGGTTGCGGTAAAAGGTGTTACCCCATTAGCTGCGCCAAGATCCTGAGATTCTCTAATAGTTGAATTTGCTGGAGAGTTCCAATCTACATTGACGTTCCATAATTTTAAATGATCTTCTGAAACTCCCGCCCAGGCATCATCTTGTAAATAAATAATTGGAGAATTCCCCTTTGGCGGCATTTCACTGCCCTCTGCACTGAACCCTGCCGGACTATAAAAACCATTGGTATTAATGCCGGGCAATGGGAACGAAAGAACCTTCGCGGTTTCTCCTATCAGCATTTTATCTCTTTCAAAAACATAGATAACCTGACTGGTACTTGCTGTATTAGTGTTTTTATTGGTGGTTACATAATATCCATCACTCCAAACAGAAATTTTTGGATAATCTGGTAAGGCTCCATTGGTAGAAAATCTATAAGTATACCAACCGTCATTAACAGGATCGGGACCTCGAGAGATGGCAACCAAAAAACTTTCTGGTGTATCACTAAATTGAGAGATAAGATATCTATTGGCAAACTCATCATAAACTATAATTGGATCTCCTAAAGTTTCATTGGAGAATTCTCCTCCTATACTTGCAAGAGATGATGGAGGTGTAATTTGATTTCCGCTTTTATCGAAAATAGAAAATGCTGAATTCCATGCATTAAGATAATGATTAGGGCCTGCAACTCCCGTTGGATCTGTGGGTGTAGATCTTGAAGTTACTGCATCAAAAGAAATAATTGGCGCTTTACCAGGCACCTTTCCCATTTTTTGCTGTGTAAGCGAACTCTTATTATTTGGCAAACCTTTTCCTGGAACCACTTTATTGATACCTCTATTTCTAGGATTGTATATTTTGAATTCATCTTCCGGCGGAACCATTCTATACTTCTTACTTGAAAATGATGTTGTAGGAACTGCCTTCGAAGAATCTATAAATACCGGCCCAGAGACTTCTCTCTTTTGTGCCGACATTTGATTAGATACTAGAAAAAGAATCAGGATTAAAAATGGTAAAATTTTATTCATATTCTTGTTAATAGAGCTTGCCGCTATTATAATTATTAAAAATAGTCATTTAAAAAATAAAATAAATAAAAGAGGCAATTAATAAATTTATTAATTGCCTCTTTTTATGATATTTAGGTGTTAAAAATCAGATCTATTATTTCATCCAATTTTTAAAATCTACTTCTTTACGAATGATCTCTGCAAGGTCTGAAATTGAAACTCGTTTTTGCTCCATAGTATCTCTATATCTCACCGTAACCATTTTATCTTCTAAAGAATCATGATCTACAGTTATGCACAAAGGTGTTCCAGCCGCATCCTGACGACGATATCTTCTTCCAATAGCATCTTTTTCATCATATTGAACATTGAAATCCCATTTCAATTCTTCAATAATTTCATTTGCTAATTCAGGCAATCCGTCTTTTTTAACCAATGGTAAAATTGCCGCTTTTGTTGGTGCTAATACTGCAGGTAATTTAAGAACGGTACGTGAAGATCCATCTTCTAAGGTTTCTTCTTTTAAAGATGATGACAATACAGCCAAGAACATTCTATCTAAACCAATAGAAGTTTCTACCACATAAGGCACGTAATTTTCATTCAATTCTGGGTCAAAGAATCTTAGTTTTCTACCTGAATGTTCTTCATGAGCTTTCAAATCGAAATCTGTTCTAGAGTGAATTCCTTCCAATTCTTTAAATCCAAATGGGAAATCAAATTCGATATCTGCGGCAGCATTAGCGTAATGAGCTAATTTATCATGGTCGTGAAAACGGTAGTTTTCTTCACCAAGGTTAAGAGAATGATGCCATTTTAATCTGGCTTCTTTCCAGTGCTCGTACCATTTCAACTCTTCTCCGGGACGTACAAAAAATTGCATTTCCATTTGTTCAAATTCTCTCATTCTAAAAATGAACTGGCGCGCAACAATTTCATTTCTGAAGGCTTTTCCTGTTTGCGCAATTCCAAAAGGAATCTTCATTCTTCCGGTTTTTTGAACATTGCTGAAGTTCACAAAAATACCCTGCGCAGTTTCCGGTCTTAAATAAAGATCTGAAGAAGAATCTACAGAAGCTCCCATTTTTGTCCCAAACATCAAGTTGAATTGACGCACGTCTGTCCAGTTCTTTGAACCAGTATCCGGATCTGCAATTTCCAACTCTTCAATTAAAGCTTTTACATCTTTAAGATCTTCTTTGGTTAAAGAAGAGCCTAATCTTGCCAAAATCTCTTTTCGCTGAGTTAGATATCTATTAACTCTATCGTTGGTTGCTATATATTGCTCTTCATCAAAAGAATCGCCAAAACGTTTCTTCGCTTTGTCGATCTCTTTCTGAGCTTTTTGTAATAATTTTTCGGCGTGATCTTCCACCAAAACATCTGCACGGTAACGTTTCTTTGAATCTTTGTTGTCAATTAAAGGATCGTTAAAAGCATCAACGTGTCCCGAAGCTACCCACGTTTTAGGATGCATCAAGATAGAAGCATCTATACCAACTATATTTTGATTTAGCTGCACCATGCTCTTCCACCAGTAATCTCTGATGTTCTTTTTAAGTTCTGCCCCATTTTGACCGTAGTCATAAACAGCACTTAAACCATCATAAATTTCACTAGATGCGAATATATATCCATACTCTTTAGCATGGGAAATCACATTTTTAAATAAATCTTCTTGTTTTGCCATAGCGCAAAAATAAAAAAACCGCCTTGATTAAGGTCAAGGCGGCTCCTGATTTTTAATAAATTTTATCTTAAACTAAAAGAAGATGTTCCTATTAACTGCGCACCAGAGTACACATATACTTTATAAGTACCTTCCAATAACTTATCTTCTTTTGTTTTAGAAAGTATACACACGTCTAATTCTTCATTTTCATAGAAAACTTTAGATTGTGCGCTGTAAACCATAGTTCCTCCTTCATGATTCACGGCAATCTGGTCTCCTACTAGCTCATTCTTCGGATTGTAAACCTGAACGTACAATTCTTTTTCACCAGCTTCTGCTAATGGATTTTCTGTAATTGTGAAACAAGTTCTTATTTGGTCTATTCTACCGGTTTTATCATTCTCTACAAGTTTACCACTGTTTCTCACAATAACACCTTCTCCTTTAAGCGAAGTGATCTTTAGTTGAGCTGCACGGTCTACTTTGGTAGAAAGTGACTGATTAGTTACTTGTAAAGAATCTGAAACTCTTACTTTTTCTGCCAAAATAGTATTTGTACTATCTATAGTAGAAGCAAGTCTTCTGTTTTGATTGCTTAAACTATCAACCACTCTAAACAACCTGTCCTTTTCGCTTTTTAGATTCCCAATTTCTCTTCTATATCTTGAAATCATAACAAGATTAGCCTCATTATCTTTTACAGAATCTAATAAAACAGAAATACGTTGCCTTGCATCTACTAGGTTTTGATCCATCACATCGTTGGTCGCGATAGCTTCATCGTACTTCACAATAAGATCATTCAACTCATCTTCTATAACAGTTTTCTCTTTCTGAAGAATGGCTTTATTTTCCTTTTCTTCATTATAAAACTTTACGGTATATATTCCCAGTGCAATAAGTGCAACAGCCAAAATACCGGTTAATATTTTTAAAGCAGTATTACTTTTCTTTTCGGTCATCATAAAATGTAATTTAGTTTGTAAATTTAAGAGTTTAATCAGGGAAGTTACAATTCATTAACATATGTTTCACGATTTAATTAATTTATTTTATCCTAAAACTTGCTTGATCTGTGAGGACATTCTTACTAAAAATGAACACCTTATATGCACAAATTGCTTGCATGAACTTCCTGTAACCAATTATCATCTTGATAACGATAATCCTGTTAAAAAAGTATTTTACGGGAGGATTGCTCTAGAAAATGCAACTGCGCTTCTTCTATTTCATAAAAAAAGCAATGTACAAACCTTAATCCATCAATTAAAATACAGAGGACATAAAGAAATAGGCGCTTATCTAGGAGTTTGGGCTGGAAATATTTTATCTGAAACAGAAGAATATCAAGCTATTGATGTAGTAATTCCGGTTCCATTACACCCAAAAAAGTTGAAAAGTAGAGGTTTCAATCAAGTTGAAGATTTTGGAAAGAAGCTATCAAAAGCCCTTAATGCTGAATATATAGACAACGTTCTACTTAAAACATCATTTACTGCAACACAAACTCTAAAGAGCAGATTTGCCAGATGGAATAATATGGAAGAGACTTTTATTTTAAAAAATGCTAATTTTATTCAAAATAAACATGTGCTAATTGTAGACGACCTTATTACTACCGGTGCTACTATTGAAGCTTGCGCAAATGTTCTTAAAGCCAGTCCCGGAATAAAAATTAGCGTAGTTAGTATGGCTTTTACCGAATAAGAAAAGAAAAAATAATTGTTTCTTTGCCTAAAATTCCTGTTCAATGAAAAAGCAAGCATCTGTATTATTAGTAATGGCGATAGCTTTATTTTTTGTTCAATGCGCAAAAAGAGGAACCCCTACAGGAGGACCGGAAGATAAAAGTCCACCAGAGTTTATTCGTGCAACTCCAGAGAACTTCTCGGTAAATTTCGATCAAAAAGAGATCAGAATTTATTTTGATGAATATATAAAACTGGAAGATGCTCAAAAGCAGATCATAGTTTCTCCACCTATGGATCCAAAACCAGAAATCACTCCGCTAGGCTCTCCGAGCAAATACATTAAAATAATTATAAGAGATACGCTTCAGGAAAACACAACCTATGCCTTCAATTTTGGGCAAAGTGTAGTAGATAATAATGAAGGAAACCCACTACCATTCTTTAAATATGTGTTTTCAACTGGTAGTTATATCGATTCTCTGTCTATTTCAGGAAAAGTACAAGATGCATTATTAAAAGAAGCAGAGCCATTTATTTCTGTGATGTTATATGACATGGACGAGAATTATTCAGATTCTTTAGTTTTTAATCAGCCGCCTAGATATATCACCAACACCTTAGATAGTTTAAAAACTTTCGAACTTTCTAATCTTAAAGATGGAACTTACCAATTGGTAGCGGTAAAAGATCTTAATAATAATTATAAATATGATCCGGGGAAAGAGAAAATAGCCTTTTTAGACAAGCCTATTACTATACCTTCAGACACTACGTATGATCTAACTCTTTTTAAAGAGATACAGAGTTTTAAGCCTGAAAGGCCAAAACAAACCGGATTGCAAAAACTGTTAATTGGATATCGCGGTGGAATAGATCTGGACAGTATTAAAATTGACCCTATTGTAGGTGCTCCAGAGAATTTTAAATATCAACTAACAAAAGTTGAGCAGAAAGACAGTTTAAATTTATGGTTTTCGCCTAAATTAGATTCCGATACTTTAAAATTCACTTTAAGAACACCTAAAAGCTTAGATACTCTATTAACTAGGATTACGGAAATGCCTAAGGATTCTATAAGTATCGATACAGAACCATCTGGAAATATAGATTTTGGAAATGATTTTATTATTAAATCTTCTACGCCACTTACTAAGAATAATGATGAACTTATCTCTGTTCTCGATCAAGATTCCTTAGCCGTAAGTTTTACTTCAGAATTAAACGCATACGAAAGTAGCCTTCAGATTAAGTTTGACAAGAATGAAAATCAAACTTATTACTTAAGCATCTTACCCGGAGCTGTAACCGATTTTTACAACAATACCAACGACACTATTATGAAGACCTTAAGGACAAAAGCACTTTCAGATTATGGAAACGTGACCTTGAATCTTCAAAATGTAAAATCTTATCCTATTTTGGTTCAGCTTACAGATGAAAAAGGAGTGGTAAAAGCAGAAAAATTCTCTGATGGGGAAAGCACTTTAAGATTTGATTATTTGGCACCGGCAAAATATCTTATTAGGGTTATTTATGATGATAATGCGAACAGAAAATGGGATACCGGAAATTACTTGAAGAAAACAAAACCAGAGCAGATCATTTATTTCCCGGAAGCAATAGATGTTCGCGCCAATTGGGATATCAATCAGTCTTTTATGCTGAATTGATCTCGATCTTGCAGAAATTTTAATTTCTTTCTGATCTCTAGAGATATCGATCTATCTAAACTTACAATTTTTGTGAATTCTTCAGCTGAAGTATTATCAAACATAGATGCTCCCAAACCGTCATAAACGGCAGTGTGACCATTGTATTGATAATCGTTACCATCTGGCCCGGTTCTATTCACTCCAATGCAATAAGACATATTTTCTATAGCTCTTGCTTGCAATAAAACATCCCATGCGTGAATTCGGGTTTCCGGCCAATTTGCAACATATATTAACAGATCATAATCTTCGGTATTGCGAGCCCATACAGGAAATCTAAGATCATAACAAACCAGCGGACATATTTTCCAACCTTTGTATTCAACTATTAAACGTTCATTTCCGGCGGTATAGGTAAGATCTTCTTTTGCTAAGGTAAAGGTGTGGCGCTTATCATATTTTTTAAAAGTACCATCGGGAAATACAAAATACAATCGGTTGTAATAATTCCCAGACTCTTCCACGATCACACTACCAGTAACGGCAACGTCTCGCTGTTTTGCAATATCCTGCATCCATTTAAAGGTTGTACCCTGAACCGGCTCTGCAAGATTTTCTGCATTCATAGAAAATCCGGTACTAAACATTTCAGGTAGTACAATAAGATCTATCTCATCTTTTATTTCAGCTATTTTTGCTGAAAATAACTCTCGATTCTTCATGGCATCTTCCCAATAAAGATCGGCCTGAATCACTGCTGTTTTTAAAATATTTGCCATACGTAAATTTAAAAATTCTGATTGCTTCTTTGCTAAATAGCTGTTAAAAGATTGTTTGAAAAAGGGAATATAAATAGTTTTACTCCAAATACTACAAATATGAGTCTTGACAGTTTTTTAGAGAAAAACACATTTGCTTCTAGTACATCCCGCGGATTACTATCTGGTTTTATTGGTGGTTTGGCGGGTACTGCAGTTAAAAGTGCTATTGAACAATTTCTACCGGTGAGAAAGATCGAGCATAAATCTGCTCAATTAAAAATAGTGGATGATCTTTCTACTAAGATCACCGGAACACCTATTTCTGTTCAAAATGAAGCTTTAGCAGAGCAGATGGTTAATTTCCCATTTGGAGCAAGTTTAGGAGCTGCTTATGGCTATGGAAAGCGAAATAAAGATGAAATGAAACTAATAGATGGTGCTATTTTCGGAGCGACCACTTGGGCATCTACTCATGAAACGTCTTTACCAATTGCAGGACTGGAAGCTAAACCTACAAACATTCCAATTAGAATGCAGGCAAACGAACTTTTTGCTCATGTTATGTTTGGACTAACCACAGAATTAGTTCGTGGTTATGTAAACAAACGCCTTAAAGAATAATTATATAACAATTATGAACTTCAGAATTGCTTCAGCATAAAACATAAAAATCCCGGACTCTTTTAAAATCCGGGATTTTAATATTATTAAGAATTGTAATTATCCTTTTGTGGATGCAGACATATATTCTCTGTTCATACGTGCGATGTTCTCTAAAGAAATCCCTTTTGGACATTCAATTTCACAAGCGCCAGTATTACTACAGTTACCAAATCCTTCTTCATCCATTTGTCTTACCATAGCCTGAACTCTCTCTGTAGCTTCAATTTTCCCTTGCGGAAGTAACGCATATTGAGAAACTTTAGCTGAAGTGAACAACATAGCACTTGCATTTTTACAAGCAGCTACACAAGCTCCACATCCAATACAAGTAGCAGCGTTAAAAGAATCATCTGCATTTTCCTTTTTAACAGGAATTGTATTAGCATCTATAGTATTTCCTGAAGTATTTACAGAAACATACCCGTAAGCTTGTTGAATTCTATCAAAAGCAGTTCTGTCTACAATTAAATCTTTTATCACCGGAAATGCTTTTGCTCTAAACGGCTCAATAACGATGGTATCTCCATCCTTAAAAGTACGCATGTGCAACTGGCAGGTAGTAATTAATCTATCTGGACCATGAGGTTCCCCGTTAATTTGTAATGAACAAGAACCACAAATACCTTCACGACAGTCATGATCAAATTCTACCGGCTCTTCTCCCTTGTTTACAAGGTCTTCATTAAGAACATCCAACATTTCAAGAAAAGACATATCACCGTCTATTCCATCTACTGGATAATCTACCATTTTCCCTTTAGCTCCGGCACTTTCTTGACGCCATATTTTTAATGTAAGCTTCATAATCTTATAAAGTATTGAGTGTTGAGTGTTTGGTATTGAGTTTTAACTTCAATACTGCACTCATTACTATTTATAACTTCTAGTTTTCAATTCAATATTCTTAAATATCAAGTCTTCTTTATGAAGAATAGCATCGGCAGGTTTACCAGTGTATTCCCAAGCGGCTACATATTTAAAGTTTTCATCATCTCTTAATGCCTCACCATCTTCGGTTTGGTATTCTTCTCTAAAGTGACCTCCACAAGATTCTTCTCTATGTAAAGCATCTTTAGCAAAAAGTTCTCCTAACTCTAAGAAATCTGCTACTCTTCCTGCTTTTTCTAATTCAGCATTCTTAGTGTTTGCAGTTCCTGGAACTTTTACATTCTTCCAGAAATCTTCTCTTAATTCTGCAATTTCTTGAATCGCTTCTTTAAGTTCTGTAGCGTTTCTAGACATCCCACATTTGTTCCACATGATCTTACCTAATTTCTTATGGTAAGAATCTACAGAATGTTGTCCTCCAGCATTCATCAATTTATTGATTCTGTCTGAAACATCTTTTTCTGCTGCATCAAATTCTGCAGTATCTGTTGGAATTTTTCCTGTTCTAATATCTTTAGAAAGGTAATCTCCAATAGTGTAAGGAAGTACAAAATATCCATCTGCAAGCCCTTGCATTAAAGCCGAAGCTCCAAGTCTGTTTGCCCCGTGGTCTGAGAAGTTTGCTTCTCCTGCCGCGTAACATCCAGGAATGGTAGTTTGTAAGTTATAATCTACCCAAAGACCACCCATAGTATAGTGAACCGCAGGATAGATCATCATTGGAGTTTTATACGGGTTTTGATCTACGATCTTCTCGTACATCTGGAATAAGTTTCCGTATTTCCCTTCAACAACGTCTTTACCTAATTTATATATTTCTTCTTTAGAAGCATCTTTATGACCCATTGTAAAGGCCTTTTCTTTCCCGTAACGCTCAATAGCACTGGCAAAATCTAAGAATACTGCTTCTCCAGTTTTATTAACTCCATACCCTGCATCACAACGTTCTTTAGCTGCTCTAGAGGCAACATCACGAGGTACAAGGTTACCAAAAGCTGGGTAACGACGCTCTAAATAATAATCTCTATCTTCTTCTTTAAGCTCTGTAGGCTTAAGTTTTCCTGTTCTAATAGCCTCAGCATCTTCTTTCTTCTTCGGAACCCAAATACGTCCATCATTTCTTAAAGACTCAGACATCAAAGTTAATTTAGACTGATGATCTCCAGAAACAGGAATACATGTTGGGTGAATTTGAGTGTAACAAGGGTTTGCAAAGTAAGCACCTCTGCGGTGAGCTCTCCAAGCTGCCATTACGTTACTTCCCATTGCATTTGTAGAAAGGTAGAAAACGTTACCGTATCCACCAGAAGCTAACACGACTGCGTGAGCAGAATGACGCTCGATAGCTCCGGTTACCATATCTCTGGCAATAATACCACGAGCTTTCCCGTCTACCAATACCACATCCATCATTTCATGACGGTTGAAAGATTGGATCTTACCACGGTTTATCTGGCGGTTCATTGCAGAATATGCACCTAATAATAATTGTTGTCCTGTTTGTCCTTTTGCATAGAAAGTACGTGAAACAAGTACTCCTCCAAAAGAACGGTTATCTAAGTATCCACCATAATCACGTGCAAAAGGAACTCCTTGAGCCACACACTGGTCGATTATATTTCCGGAAACTTCTGCCAAACGGTAAACGTTTCCTTCACGAGAACGGTAATCTCCACCTTTTACAGTATCGTAGAATAATCTGTAATCTGAGTCACCATCTCCTTGGTAATTTTTTGATGCGTTAATTCCTCCTTGTGCTGCAATAGAATGCGCACGTCTTGGAGAATCTTGATAACAAAAAGTCTTTACATTATATCCTAGCTCTGCTAAAGTTGCCGCAGCACTACCTCCAGCAAGACCTGTACCTATTACAATAATATCAATATTACGCTTGTTGGCAGGATTTACCAGGTTAATGTTATTCTTATAGTTAGTCCATTTATCTGCTAATGGCCCGTCCGGTATTTTCGAATCTAAAACTGACATAAATCTCTCCTATTAAACGTTATTAAAATGATGGAAAAGTGCTATAAAAATAAAGCCTAACGGAATAACTATAGCGAAAGCTACAGTAAAGCCTCTTAATCCTTTTGAATATTTGTTGTGAAAACCAACAGATTGAAAAGAAGAAGAAAAACCGTGTAATAAGTGAAGCATTAAAAATATAAATGACAACACATAAAGTCCAGTTCTTATTGGACTATGGAATTTTTCTACCAACTCCCCATAATATCTTGAAGCATCGGCCGGGTTAGATTCAACATATTTGTGAACTAATTCCGGTACCCAGAAATCATAAAAGTGAAGTCCTAAGAAAGCCAAGATCACCAACCCAGACCAGATCATGTTTCTAGACATCCAGCTAGAATTTGAACTTCCATTGTAACGTACGTAGTTTATACTTCTCGCCTTTCTATTTTGGATCTCTAATACAAATCCCATAATGAAGTGAAAACAAACTCCAAAAATCAATACCGGCTGCAATAGTGCCTGTACTAAAAAGTTGGTTCCCATAAAATGAGAAAGCTCATTAAAAACGTCGGGACTTATCACCGAAGTTAAGTTGATTGTGAAATGTTGAGCTAAAAATAGAACTAGAAAAAGTCCCGATAAGGCCATAGCAAACTTTTTTGCTACTGAAGATTTTAGTAATCCACCCATTGGTTTGATTATTTTATAAAATTTTAACAGCAAAAATACGCTTCAAAATAGTTACTCACAAACTTTCGAGACTATTTTACCCTCTATTTAGAACTAATTCAAAGTACTTTAATATTTGTTGAAGTTTGATTATCAAAACTCCGCAAGCCCAAGATCAAAATTTATGATCCTGAAAGTTCTAAAAATCAAAAATCACTTAAAAAACCAATATTTTGGAAAAGCTTAACCCATTGGCAGGATCATTTTTAGTAATTTCAGGGGATAGAAAAATCATTTAATTATAAATGCAAAATCATCAATGGATTTTATAGACTATTACAAAATTCTGGAACTTGATAAATCTGCTTCACAAGCCGAAATCAAAAAAGCATATAGAAAATTAGCGCGCAAATATCATCCGGACTTAAATCCGAATGACAAAAGTGCCCAAGCTAAATTTCAGCAGATAAATGAGGCCAATGAAGTTTTAAGTGATCCTGAGAACAGGAAGAAATATGACGAGTACGGAAAAGATTGGAAACACGCCGAACAATTTGAACAAGCCAAACAACAACGTTCCCAAGGCGGTGGCGGGTTTGGTGGATTTGGCGGTGGCCAGCAACAATATTCCGGAAATTTTGAAGACGACAGATTTTCAGATTTCTTTGAACAAATGTTTGGAGGAAGAGCTGGCGGCGGTGGCGGTGGAAGAGGAAGAGCTACACATTTTAAAGGCCAAGATTTCAATGCCGAACTTCAGCTTAATTTAAAAGATATTTATACCAGCCAAAAACAAACCATCACCGTTAATGGTAAAAATATTAGGCTAACCATTCCTGCAGGTGTAGAAAACGGACAAACCATAAGAATTAAAGGACATGGTGGCCCGGGAGTTCAAGGAGGCCCAAAAGGAGATCTTTTAATCACTTTCAATATTTTAAACAATACCAACTTCAAAAGAGAGAAAGAAAACCTATATGCTACCGCAGAAGTAGATTTTTACACCGCATTATTGGGAGGAGAAATTACTGTAGACACCTTTACAGGAAAAGTGAAATTGACCGTTAAACCGGAAACTCAACCCGGCACTAAGGTGAAATTAAAAGGAAAAGGTTTTCCAAAATACAAGAAAGAAGGCCAATTTGGAGACTTGTACATTACTTATCAAATTAAAATGCCAACCAATCTTTCAGCAAAAGAAAAAGAACTATTCCAAGAACTTCAAAAATTACGCTCATGAATTTAGAAGAATTAATAGCCACAGAAGAATTATGCACCAAATATAGGGTAGAGCACACTTTTATTAGGAATTTGAACGATAGTGGATTGCTCGAAATAATCACCGTTGAGCAAACTGAATACGTACATTGTGATAGTATTTCAGATTTTGAAAAATTAAGAAGATTACATTACGATCTTAATATTAATTTAGAAGGCCTAGAAGCTATAGAACATTTGCTGGGTCAGGTTAAAAAACTTCAGAAATCAAATACTCAGCTTAGAAATAGATTGAATTTATACGAATAAGCCAATTGTTAAGGAAATCTAAAATCTTTTAAAGTTAGTTTAACAGCTTTTGCAGATAGCTTTCCTAATTTTGAAAAACTATCAGAAATTTTAATTCTGAAAGGTTCAAATAGATTAAAAACTAAATACAATTTCATGAAATACGACCAAATAGATCGAAAGCTTTTTATTAAAAATAGAAAGAACTTTATGGCTCGAATGAAGCCGAATAGTTTAGCGGTCTTTAACTCTAATGATATTTATCCAATAAGTGCAGATAGTACCATGCCTTTTCAACAAGCGCGTGATATATTTTATTTAAGCGGTGTAGACCAAGATAAAAGTGTACTAGTTCTCTTTCCAGATGCTCCTCTAGAAAAGCACAGAGAGATCTTGTTTCTTACCGAAACCAATGATCATATTGCAGTTTGGGAAGGTGAAAAATTGACCAAAGAGAAAGCGCTGGAAACCAGCGGAATTAAAACCGTTTATTGGCTTAAAGATTTTGATAAAGTTTTCTTTGAAGTTATGACGCAGTGTGAAACTGTATATTTTAACACCAACGAACATTATCGTGCAAGTATCGAGACAGAAACTCGTGAGGCTAGATTTGTAGAGTGGTGTAAGAAAAGATATCCAGCACATCAAGTTGCCAAGAGTAATCCAATTTTGCAAAGATTACGCTCCGTAAAAGATCAAATAGAACTAGATCTTATGCAACAAGCTTGTGATATTACCGAAAAAGCCTTCCGTAGAACCTTGAATTTTGTAAAACCCGGAACTTGGGAATATCAGATCGAGGCAGAATACATGCATGAGTTTTTGAATAACAAATCTAGTGGCTTTGCTTATACTCCAATTATTGCAAGTGGAAATAACGCAAACGTATTACATTATATAGAGAACAATCAGCAATGTAAAGCCGGCGATCTAATTCTTTTAGATACAGGTGCAGAATATGCTAATTATTCTAGCGACATGTCTAGAACTATTCCTGTTTCAGGAAAGTTCTCTAAAAGACAAAAGGAGGTTTACAATGCAGTGAATAGGGTAAAAAATGAAGCTCAAAAAATGCTAGTTCCTGGAACTATCTGGGCAGATTACCACGTAGAAGTTGGAAAATTAATGACCTCTGAACTTCTTGGTTTAGGATTAGTAGACAAAGCCGATGTAAAAAATGAAGATCCAGATTGGCCAGCATACAAAAAGTATTTCATGCACGGTACTTCTCACCATATTGGTTTGGATACTCATGATTACGGAATCTTGACGGAGCCTATGGAAGCGAACCAAGTTTTTACGGTAGAGCCCGGAATTTATATTCCTGCGGAAGGATTTGGAATTAGATTGGAAGACGACCTGGTAATTCAGCCAAAAGGAGAACCTTTCAATTTAATGCGCAATATTCCTATTGAAGCAGATGAAATAGAAGACATTATGAATTCTTAGAATTCTGAAGTTAAAATTTATAAGCTGCCTTAAGAATATCATTTTTGTCAAGCTGAAATTGTTTCAGCTTCTAACTATAAGTTAAGATTCTGAAATAAATTCAGAATGACGCATTAAATGTTCTTAAGGCAGTTTTTCATGTAGTTAATTCAGTTTTCTTCTTATTGAAATTCTGAAATATGACAGCAATAATAAAAACGGTTAACGCAGGAATCACCCAGCCTAATCCATAGTCCGCTAAAGGAATAAGGTGCTTAATATTTTCAAAAGATTCTGGAGAGATCAAATATTTAAAAGCATCTGGCAAACTGAAAATAATAGTTGCAACTACGGTTGCAGTCATTATCAACTTGGTTCTGTATACTTCAGAAAGTACATTTAAAATGATCAATACAATAGTTATAGGATATATAAGCAACAGCACCGGCAAAGCAATTTCTATGATTGCATTTACAGAAAGTGCACCTACTACTACTCCCATCAAACATGCTGAAACAACAGTTATTGGATAAACAATAGGCTTTCCGATTCTTTCGGCAAGAAAATCGGCAGTACCAGTGACTATACCTACAGCGGTTGTAAAACATGCTAAAGCCACCAAAATGGCAAGTGCTATTTGGGCAAAACTCCCCAGATTCAAAAAGCTTATTCCCGAAAGTAATTCGGTTCTGGTGATGGTATCAGGAAATTCAGAATTTACCATGGCACCGTTATAAATCAACCCGCCATATACAAACAGCAAACCTAAAGCAGCTAAAAATGCTGAAGAGGTAATGATAGTTCTTATTTCAGATTGCGCTGTGTAGCCTTTTAATTTTACCGAAATTATTATAACTCCTCCCACTACAAGAGCTGCAATTGCATCAAAAGTTTGATAACCTTCAAAGAATCCGGAAAGTATTGGCATCTTAGTAACAGGCTCTCCCATTGGTAAATAATCAGAGAAAAATCCGGAGAATATAATAATAAGTAAGAGTATTAATATTGCAGGAGTTAAGAATTTCCCCATATTATTAATCACGGTAGACCTTTTTATTACAAACACAAAAACTAGCAAGTAATAGACAATACTGGTAGTTATAGGGCTAATATTAAAAAAAGGAGCTACAGCTATTTCATGGGTTACAGCAGCGGTTCTTGGCGCAGGAATTGCAACAGCTATCATATAAACGAGCACGCAAAAGATAATGCTAAAGATTGGGGAGATCTTATTGGCAAAGTTAAACATACTCCCTTGCAATCTAGCATGAGCCAAAATTCCAAGCAAAGGAATCCCTACTCCAGAAATTACAAAACCAAGTGCTACTAGATACCATTCTCTACCGGCAAAAAAACCTAAAAACGGAGGAAGAATTAAATTTCCGGCTCCAAAAAACAAGGCAAATAAAGCAAATCCTACAATAAAGGTTTCTTTGGTAAATTTCATTTTGCTATTTAAAATATTATAATAACTTGATCGAATGATGCTAAACTACAGAAATACTCAGTTATATTACACTTCCAAAGGTATTGGAAATCCTATTGTTTTCTTACACGGATTTCTAGAAAGCAGCAATATCTGGAATTTTATCATTCCTACACTTTCCCAAAAAAGACAAGTAATCTGTATAGATCTTCCCGGTCATGGAAATTCCGGTATTCTTGAAGAGGTGCATAGCATGGAATTAATGGCAGAAGCCGTTCATCACATACTTTCTCACCTTGGTATTGAAAGAGCAACTTTTGTAGGACATTCTATGGGAGGTTATGTAAGTTTGGCTTTTTCAGAAAAATTTCCTATAATAATCTCAGGTCTAGCACTTATAAATTCTACACCAGATGAAGATTCAGAAGAAAAGAAAGAAACGAGAGATAGAGCGGCATCCTTGGTAAAGAGAAATAAATCTGCATTTGTAAACATGGCAATCTCAAACTTACTGTCTCCGGAAAACAGTCTGAAATTCAAATCTGAGATCGAAGGATTGAAAAAAGAAGCGCAAAACTTTTCGAAAGAAGGAATAATAGCAGCACTAAAAGGTATGAAAATTCGTACAAATAAAATTGAGGGGTTAAAATCTCTAGATATCCCAAAATTTATTGTTGCAGGTAAAAATGATCCTGTAATGGATTATAAACGAGTAGAAAACGTTGCCAAGCATTGTAATTGCAGACTCATAAGTTTTGATGACGGACATTTAGCCTTTATTGAAAATCAAGAAGAATTGCAAAATTTTTTGCGTTTAATCGATTAAATTTAACTTTTTGTCGATTATTTAACTTTTTTTTATAATTTTAACCTTTAGAAACAAGCAAATCAACCTTTTATGAAGAATCAAAACCCTAAATTATTTTCATTTGCAGAGGTGTATTGTAAAATTTTTGGCCACAAATTAGAAGTGTCAAAAAATGTAACAAATCATATTCACGAATATAAATGCGCCAAGTGCGGATTAGAACTAACCGATACGGCAAATGGTTTTTTGGCAAGATTAACCCCAAAGTTTAAGGAAACTAATGAATATATTAGAAAAATACATAAAAAGAGATGTCGTAGAGTTTACGCCAATCATGCAACTTCCTAAGTTACTCTTCTTCCCTTTCTAAAGAGTTCCAGCCTTTAGCAATTAAGGGAATCTTGGTGTTTGCACGTGTAATTAAATGCATTCCCTCTCTCTCTTCTGTCATGTGACCAATAATACTAAAATTGGGGTTTGCCTTAATTTTTTCAAAATCTTCCTGAGCTACCGTAAACAATAACTCATAGTCTTCACCACCGCTAAGAGCAATGGTAGTACTGTCTATTTCAAATTCTTCACACACGGCGATAACAGAAGGGTCTAAAGGAATTTTATCTTCAAATAGATTTACTCCAACTTTAGAATTTTTACATAAATGGATAATTTCAGAAGACAATCCATCGCTAATATCTATCATAGAAGTTGGCTTCACCTCTAAGCTTTTCAATAAAGGGCCCACGTCTCTACGAGCTTCCGGCTTCAATTGTCTCTCAATTAAATACGTATAGGCATCAAGGTCTGGCTGAGAGTTTGGATTCACTTTAAAAACCTCTTTCTCACGCTCTAAAATTTGAAGCCCCATGTAAGCAGCTCCAAGGTCTCCGGTTACCACCAACAAATCGTTAGGTTTTGCTCCATCTCTATAAACTACATCTTCTTTAGCAGCACTTCCAATAGCCGTAATGCTTATTAAAAGCCCTTTGGTAGATGAAGTAGTATCGCCACCAACAACATCAATATTATATAGTTTTGCTGCCAATTCTATTCCCGCGTACAATTCTTCTAAAGCTTCCACAGGAAAACGATTAGAACATGCAATTCCCACAGTAATTTGCGATGCTGTTCCATTCATAGCATAAACATCAGATAGATTTACCATTACAGCCTTATATCCTAAATGTTTCAATGGCATATAAGCAAGATCAAAATGAACTCCTTCTACCAGAAGATCTGTAGTTACCAAAGTTTGCAGATCTTTAAAATCTAATACGGCAGCATCATCACCAATACCTCGTGTAGTGGATGTTAATTTTGGTGCCAGATTTTTGGTTAATAGGTCTATAAGACCAAATTCACCTAATTCTGAAAGGTTTGTTCTACTTTGATGACTATCTTCTAACATAATTTGAAGTTTTAAAATGCAAAATAAATGAATATTATCTCAACAACCCGTAATTAATCGGGTTTTATAAATGTTCATTACAAACACAATTAATTTAAATGTAGTAAAATGAAATTTAAAGCAATCTATACAGTTGATTAACTGATTATTATAGAATTAAACCTCTTAAATTCACCTATTACATAAGCCTATAATCCTATTCTTAAAACAAATGTATAGGATATGGTAAACCGTTTGTTTTGTAGTATATTTGCACGAAATTAAGACTAATCTTTTTAGCTATGATAAAGGTAAGCGAAGACGCAAAAAAAAGGATTGCATTACTTATGTCTGATGAAGGCTATAATGCAACTACCGATTTTGTGCGTGTAGGTGTTAAAAGTG
>Ga0209309_10000428_pt1 | contig 50525 bp, 47 predicted proteins | sample COGITO_mtgs_1204_2_FD_184807 | JGI IMG/M metagenome (GOLD analysis project Ga0209309, IMG submission 184807) | Pelagic marine microbial communities from North Sea - COGITO_mtgs_120412 (SPAdes) (version 2) | ecosystem: Environmental > Aquatic > Marine > Epipelagic ... | reverse complement strand
GCAGAAGGCATCATCATTCGGCCTTTTGCATCAACTTTGCATTCGTAAGTTCCAATTAGGTTTATCACTTCAAATCTTTATAGATTCAAATATATTGAAAATATTACCACATTTTACCACTTTTCACCACTTTGTTGATAAGTTTTACCACCTATTAAGCTGAAACACTTCTTAATAGAGCTATTCAGTTAGGATTCAGCACCTTGCTAGAATTGAATATTTTAGCTCCTTTTTTCACATTTTTTTATATATTTTTTGGGATTAAAAGCTTTATATAAACGCTCCTCTATTAAGTAAAAATGATTATACTTGTACTGAAATCGCTATATTTGCGATTGCTAACCGCAAAGGGCATCAATGAAACATAATTTACAGCAAGAAGGAAAATTTACCTACCTGGAAAAAGGGGAAGGTACTCCGATAGTTATTTTGCATGGACTTATGGGCGGATTGAGTAATTTTGATGGAGTAGTAGACTTTTTCCCTGAAAAAGGATATAAAGTTTTGATTCCTGAATTACCATTATACTCCAGACCTCTTCTTAAAACTAGCGTACAGAATTTTGCCAAATTCATAAAAGAATTTTTAGACTTTAAAGGATACAAAGAAGTAATTTTACTAGGAAACTCTTTAGGTGGCCATATAGCTTTACTTTGCACAAAAATGTATCCGGAGCTTGTAAAGGCTTTAGTGATAACAGGAAGCTCTGGCTTGTATGAAAATGCCATGGGAGAAAGTTATCCACGAAGAGGAGATTATGAGTTTATAAAGAAGAAAGCTCAAAATGTATTTTATGATCCTGAAGTTGCTACCAAAGAAATTGTAGATGAAGTTTATGTGACTGTTACCGACAGAAACAAACTCATAAAAACTCTTGCGATAGCAAAAAGTGCCATTAGACACAATATGGCAAAAGATCTTCCCAAAATGCCTACTCCTACCTGTATTATCTGGGGTAAAAATGACAATGTAACTCCTCCGGAAGTTGCTGAAGACTTTAACAAACTCTTACCCAACTCCGACCTTTACTGGATAGATCAATGCGGACACGCCGCTATGATGGAACATCCAGATTTATTTAATGAATTATTCTTTGACTGGCTTCAGAAAAGAGAATTTTAAGGATACCCTATAATGAAGATTAAAACCGCTGAATTTGTAATTAGCAATAGCGAGGTTGCAAGATGTCCGGATAGTTCACTACCGGAATACGCCTTTATTGGCAGAAGTAATGTTGGAAAATCTTCATTGATCAACATGATCACCAACAGAAAAAGTTTAGCTAAAACTTCTGGAAGACCTGGAAAAACTCAGCTTATAAATCATTTTCTTATAAATGGAGACTGGCATCTTGTAGATCTACCAGGATATGGTTATGCACGAGTTTCTAAGACGGTAAAGAAAACCTTTCAGAAATTCATTACTGCTTATTTTGAACAACGCAAACAGATGATCTGCGCCTTTGTTTTAATAGATAGCAGACATGATGCACAGCCAATAGATATGGAATTTATGGAATATTTAGGCCAGAATGGAATTCCTTTCTGCATCATCTTCACCAAAGCAGATAAACTAAAACCAAAGGCCTTAGAACGCAATATTGAAAAATATAAAGCTACTATGCTGGAAACTTGGGAAGAAATGCCTGAATATTTTGTTACCTCTTCAGAAAGCGGACTAGGTCAAGAAGAAGTTCTTGATTATATAGAGAACATAAACACCCAGTTTCAAGGAAACTAAATTAATTCCACCACCATTTCCCATTAAAAAATAAATCACTCAAGCCAGGCTGCTTAAGTGATTATTTTAAAAATTGTTACAACAAAAAAACTGCTGCGAAAATTATTCACAACAGTTATTATAATAATTTGAACACTACTTTATACTAAAGCGCTGCTACGTGCTTAGCTAACTTAGATTTTAAATTGGAAGCTTTATTATCATGAATGATATTTTTCTTAGCCAATTTATCAATCATAGAAACAACAGATGGATATAAAGTTTCTGCATCTTTCTTATCAGCTTCCTTCAATTTCTTGATTGCGTTTCTGGTAGTTTTATGTTGGTAGCGATTTCTAAGACGCTTGGCCTCATTGCTACGGATTCTCTTTAACGCTGACTTATGATTTGCCATTACAAATACTATTTAATTAATTTTTTATTGTAGTCCGTAGGGGAATCGAACCCCTGTTACATGGATGAAAACCATGCGTCCTAACCCCTAGACGAACGGACCATTATTTATTTCAATCTGAACTTATAATTAGATGTCTTACCACCTTCTTATTTAAACATTCAAGCAATTTAAAATTGCTTAGTAGTCCGTAGGGGAATCGAACCCCTGTTACATGGATGAAAACCATGCGTCCTAACCCCTAGACGAACGGACCATTATTTGTTTTAATGCGGATGCAAAAATACAACTTTTATTTAATGTCGCAAACGCTGAACTAATTTTTTCTGAATTATTTTAAAAACACTTCTCCAGCATCAGAAACACAGTATTTTACATCTTAAAAAAAATCAACATTTATACGCTGAAGCCTTGCGAATTCTATTTCAAAAAAAATCAACATAAGGCTCTTAAAATACTAACATGCACTTAAAGAGCCATTTAAACTATTTTTTAATATGCCTTTGCAAATAATACTCTTCGAGTAGACGGATTGCCTGTTAAAACACATTTTCCAGCCTCTTTATCTCCTTCTAGAGGAATACATCTAATAGTTGCTTTGGTAAGCTCTTTTATCTTTAATTCGGTTTCTAAAGTACCATCCCAGTGCGCTGAAATAAAGCCACCTTTATTTTTAAGTACTTCTTTAAATTCTTCAAAAGAGTTCACTTCTGTTATATGAGAGTCTCTAAATTTCTTAGCCTTTTCAAATAAACTATCCTGAATCTCTACCATTAAACCTTTAATCTTCTCTACAACCACATCTTGAGCAACCGTTTCTTTGGTTAAAGTATCACGCCTTGCAAGTTCCACGCTGCCCTTTTCAATGTCTTTTGGGCCTATTGCCAATCTTACCGGAACTCCTTGTAATTCATATTGCGCAAATTTCCATCCCGGTTTTTGAGTATCTCTATCATCAAATTTTACAGAAACACCCACAGCCCTTAAATCTTTCACCAATTTATTAGCAACCTCAGAAATTTGAGCAAGCTGTTCATCTCCTTTATAAATAGGCACAATTACTACTTGGATTGGTGCCAATTTAGGAGGCAATACCAGACCTAGATCATCACTATGAGTCATTATTAAAGCACCTACCAGTCTCGTAGACACCCCCCAAGAAGTCGCCCAAACATAATCCAAAGTACCTTCTTTTGTCGCAAACTTAACATCAAAAGCTTTTGCAAAATTCTGACCCAAGAAGTGTGATGTTCCCGCCTGTAAAGCTTTACCATCTTGCATTAGCGCTTCTATACAGTAAGTTTCTATAGCTCCTGCAAACCGTTCGTTTTCAGACTTGGTTCCTTTAATAACAGGAATAGCCATAAACTTTTCTGCAAATTCTGCATAAACGTCATTCATTTGTTCTGCCTCGGCTATCGCCTCTGCTTTAGTTGCGTGTGCAGTATGACCTTCTTGCCATAAAAACTCTGCAGTTCTTAAAAACAATCTGGTACGCATTTCCCATCTCACAACGTTAGCCCATTGATTTATTAAAATTGGAAGATCTCTATAAGATTGTATCCAACCTTTATATGTATTCCAAATAATAGCTTCAGAAGTAGGTCTAACAATAAGTTCTTCCTCAAGTTTAGCATCTGGATCTACTATTAATTTCGCACTATTATTAGGATCTGTTTTAAGTCTGTAATGAGTTACTACAGCACATTCTTTAGCAAAACCTTCAGCATTTTTCTCCTCTGCTTCAAATAGACTCTTAGGCACAAAGAGTGGAAAATAGGCATTTTCATGTCCAGTTTCTTTAAATTTTGAATCTAATTCGGCTTGCATTTTTTCCCAAATAGCATAACCATATGGCTTAATAACCATACAGCCTCTCACAGCAGAATTTTCGGCTAAATTGGCATTGACTACCAGTTCATTATACCATTTGGAATAGTTATCTTGGCGTGTGGTTAGTTTCTTACTCATTACTTGTATTTGGCATAAAAATTGAGGTTTTATAACTAAATCGTGAGTTTTGTTAAAACCACGACTTGTTAGCGCAAAACTAACTAATTTTGTAATGTTCAACAATAAAATACACAGCTTATGAAACTTAATACTAGCATTTCTAAAAAAATACTTTTTTTCATGGCTCCTGTGTCCTTGTTTTTGTTGGCATCTTGTGGCTCCTACCATTATTCTGGATATGAGAATGATGGGGTATATGGAGATTCTTCCCGAAATTACGAAGATCAAACCCAGATTGAAAGCCAAGAAAGCAACAGAAGTTATTATAAAAATTTATTCGAAGAAGAAGCCGCCCTTTATGGCGACGTTCTTGCTGAAGGAGCCGTTTTTACAGATGTAGAAAATTACTCATCTAGTGATGGCGACTATGAGGGAGATATGGAATCTAACTATCAAGGAGGTAACGCTACTTGGGGTTCTAATCCAGATTCTTATACCATCAATATTTATAATGATGGATACTTTGGAGGATTCTATAATCCTTATTGGGGCGGAGGCCTTTACGCTTATGATCCTTTCTGGGGACCTGGATATTATGGACCTGGCAATTGGGGTTATCCTTACGGATATGGATACAGAGGCTATTACGGATATGGTTATGGTTACGGATTTGCTATTCACCCATTTATCTACGGGGCTAGCGGATGGTATAACCCATATAACTTTTATGGAAACCGATATAACAACTATTACAACAACAATAATGTAGCATATAACGTAGGTAGAAGAAATGCAACTACATCTTATAGAAGTAATAGAACATCTGATTTAAGAAATGCAACTTCTCTTAATAATCGTGGTAGAAGCTCCAGCTATTCCAGAAGCATTAGAAATATTAGAAATTCTAACGACAATTATGGATTAAGCAGAAGATCATCGAATACTTTTAATACTCGTTCAAGTTCAAACGACACTTATTCAAGATCTAATAGGAACTCTTCTAGAATCAATTCTGTATATAGATCTTCGAGAAGTAGAAGTGGTACAACTACCAGATCTTCCTCTCCAACTACAAGAAGTAGCGGAACTGTAAGAAGTAATAGTGGTTCTACTCGTAGTTCTGGAACTGTAAGAAGTTCTGGAGGTGGAAGCAGTAGATCTTCTTCTAGAGGTAGAAATAATTAAAATTAATTTTCGAAAGAAAAATTTATGAAAAAGATAAGTTTAATGGTCATAGCCCTTTTGGCTGTGACCTTTTCACAGGCACAAGATATTACTGATGCGGTAAGATATTCCACTTCAGAATTATATGGAACAGCTAGATTTAGAGCCATGAGTGGTGCCTTTGGCGCACTTGGTGGCGATCTTTCTGCCATGAAAATTAATCCTGCTGGATCTGCTATTTTTAATAACAGTTATAGCACGGTAACTTTAGAGTACAACAGCAGAAACACAGATACTCGTTACTTTAACGGACTTACAAATACCGATGATTCTGATTTTAATCTCTCTCAAGCTGGAGCGGTGCTGGTATTTAACAGCAACAGTCCCGAAAACAATTGGAGCAAATTAACATTAGGTCTAAACTACTCACTTACCAATAACTTTAATGATAATTATGTAGCTTCTGGTATAAGCACCAACTCTATAGACCAATACTTTTTAGGCTACGCTAATGGACTGCCTTTAGATCTATTAGAAACAGTTAATGATGAAAGCATTTCAGATCTTTATAGATATTTAGGAGTAAATGAAGGATTTGGGGCTCAGCAAGCTTTTTTAGGATATCAAGCATATATAATTGATCCAGACTCAGATAATATTAATAATACCTCTTATTCTTCTGCTATTGCACCAGGAAGTTTTGACCAGCAATATGCTTTAGCGTCTACTGGATTAAACGGAAAGTTTACTTTTAATGCAGCTACCACTTATAAAGACTTTCTATACTTCGGATTAAATCTGAATGCACATTTTATCAATTACGATAAAACTACCAGATTAAGCGAGATCAACAATAATAACAATAGCGCTATCAACGAAGTGGTATTCAGAAATAATTTGAGCACTACTGGTGATGGATTTTCATTTCAATTAGGTTCTATTGCTAAACTAGGTGACTTTGTAAGGTTAGGTCTTTCTTATGAATCTCCTACTTGGTATAATATACAAGAGGAATCTTCTCAGGCGGTTCAATCTTACAATACTTCGTTAGATCAGTCCACTAGTGTAATTCCTAACGTTGTGAATGTATATCCAGATTATACTTTAAAAACTCCAGGAAACCTTACCGGAAGTTTAGCCGTACTCTTTGGAGCACAAGGTTTGATTAGTTTTGACTACACTTATAAAGATTATTCAAATACAAAATTTAAACCGGAGAGTGATCCAGAATTCACTTATCAAAATCAATTAATTAATGAAAATCTTCAAGCTACCTCTGCTTTTAAAGTAGGTGGAGAATACCGAATTCAAGATTGGAGTTTACGAGCAGGATATAGATATGAACAAAGTCCATATAAAAATGAAGCAACCATCGGTAATTTAAATGGTTATTCTGCCGGACTTGGTTACAACTTTGGAAATATAAAATTGGATCTTGCTTATGATAATGCTTCAAGAACCGATAACCCTCAACTATATCAAGTTGGCTTAACAAACTCATCTCAAGTAAAAAGAGATTTTTCTAATGTAATTTTATCCTTGAGCTTCGGAATCTAAAAGCTTAAATGATATAGATTAAAAGTAAATCTGGATTTTTCAAATTGAAAGGTTCGGATTTATCTTTTTAGTGAGAAGTGACCTTTAAATTGTTTTGTAGAACTTTTTCCATCATCAAACTCAACCATAAACCAATAATCTTCTGCAGGAAGTGCTCTGCCGTTAAATGTGCCATCCCACCCACTAATATTCGGATTTAATTGCTTCAATAATTTTCCATACCTGTTATATATAAATACACGTTTAAATGATAGTTTTTCATCATTTATTACATTCCAAGTATCATTATATCCATCGGAATTAGGAGTAAAAAATCGCGGATACCCCACTAAAGTGAATTCTTCAGACCTTATACTGCCACATCCCCCTATCACTCTTGCAGCAACAGAATGATATCCAGCCGGAACATTATTGAATCTATTCTCTTGCTGCCAAGCACCACTATCAAGCCTGTATTCAAAGGTAGGATCATCCCCTATCCCTTTATCGACGACAGCTTCCACAATAAATCCATTATCAAAATCATTCCCAGAGGTATTAATTTGAATAGACATTGGGGGAGAGTAAGTTAGAATGCTTGTACTAAAACTTGCCTTACATCCAGATATCTTATTTTCTATATCAAGGGAATATTCTTTTACTCCATTTAATTGATCTACAACAAAAATTGGATTTTCAACACCATCTCCATCAGGATCGTTATCTGGAGTCCAATTATAAACATAATCATCACCTAGGTCTTGACCAAGACTGAAGGAATTCACTAAGTTTCCATTGGAATCTATACAAACTGAAGTAAGATCACTCCAATCTAGTTCTTGCAATTCCTGAATTTTTAAATTAAAACTAACAAGTTCCGAAACACAAGTAGTTCTATTATTTGTAATGGTGGCAAAAAGAGTTTGCCCATCAAAACCCTCAAAATCGGAGGCGTTTGAAATAGGTTGATTATTATTAAAATCTGATTGAGATTCATAAAAATTGGCAGTGAAACTATCTCCAGAATTAATATATCTACCGCTTAATTCTGGAATTAAATCTTTCAGATCAAAAAAGACAGTACTATTTAAACTACATCTTGAAAGATCTTGCGGTTTTTCTGCAATTGGTGGATCAAAAAATTGAATATTTATTTCATCTGAAACTTCAGTTTTAGTAAGATCATTAATAGCAATAACCTTATAGTCTCCGGAAGTAGTAACTAAAAGACTTGAAGTATTCTCGTTAGGAATCTCCACATAAATACCGGTAACCGGATCTTTTTTTAACCATTTGAACATATCCGCATACACATTAGTCACCTCTAATTGAACCGTATCTGTCCCACATAAACTTTTATCTTCACCAAGAAGGTTTATAATTGAACAATCTGTACTCCCTGAATCTGGACTACTTGTATTAACCTGATTTAAACTAATAAAACCTTCTTTTTGAGAATAATTAGTGATAAGCACCACATAAATATCTCCCTTTTTAGCATTTTGGATATTCAAATTTTCTAAAGGAGAGATTGAAAATCCGCAACCCACGAGATTTGCAGTACTTAAAGATTCATTACTACAAAAATTTTCACCTTCACGAAATGGACCCCAAGCTACGTAATCTACATCAAGAGTAAGCCCAGATCCATCTGCATTCACTGTTTGACTTATTTCAAAATTTAAATTGCCGGGTTTACCAATTTTCAAAAAAAACCAAGCAGGATAAGGCTGTTCATCAAGGCAAGAATAATCTGGACCAGCCTCAGCATTGGCTACATCGCTATTGAATTTATTGGAGTTAGGAAATATGAATTGTGCATCTCCTGCACAAAAGGGTTGAATACGCTCACATCTATCACCCTGTGCAAAAGAGCTGTTCATAAAAAACAAAGCAAAAAGGGCAAAAATAAAATAGTTTAAAAAAGCCTTCATAATTCAATTTCCCAAGATCCTACAAAATAACAAAAAACACGGGAGTATTGGCAGTAGCTCTTAATAAACTTTAGCTTAAAAAGCTTTAAAATATGTATCTTTGCAAGCGAATTAAAGAGATTACGACTACTTTACAAAAAAGTACTATGAAGATAGACAATATAGAGAACGAAATTAACGAAATTGGAGATGCTCATGCTTCTTCAAATTCGGAAAATCCTATCAGAAAAGACGCATTTGAATTAAGCAATCAGGAAAAGATCGCTTTAATCAATAAAGATGTTGAGCATATTTTACATACTCTTGGCATGGATCTTACAGATGACAGTATTAAAGGCACTCCACAACGTGTTGCCAAAATGTTTGTTAATGAGATCTTTTCCGGTTTAGACCCGAAAAACAAGCCAAAGGCTTCTACTTTCGATAACAAATATAAGTATGGAGAAATGCTGGTTGAAAAAAATATCACCATCTACTCCACTTGTGAACACCATTTATTACCAATTGTTGGGAGAGCTCATGTAGCTTATATCTCTAAGGGTTCTGTTATTGGTTTATCTAAAATGAATCGTATTGTAGATTATTTTGCAAGAAGACCGCAAGTTCAGGAAAGAATGACCATGCAAATTGTTGAAGAACTTCAAAAAGCTTTGGGAACTCCAGATGTTGCATGCATTATAGATGCTAAACACCTTTGCGTAAATAGTAGAGGAATTAGAGATATTGAAAGCAGCACCGTAACCAGTGAATTTGGTGGAGCATTTAAAGACAAGGCTGTAAAAAGAGAATTTTTAGATTACATAAAGCTAGACACTTCATTTTAATTTAAACTGAAATAAACACTAAAAGAGAGAGATTTTTATGGCGCTATATAAAGAACAGAGCTTAAAAATATATAATTCAATGACGGGTGAGAAGGAAATTTTCACTCCAATTAACGAAGGACATATAGGAATGTATGTTTGCGGACCAACAGTTTACAGTAATGTACACTTAGGAAACTGCCGTACCTTCATCTCTTTTGATCTTGTGTTTAGATATTTAAAACATCTGGGTTATAAAGTTCGATACGTTAGAAATATTACCGATGCCGGTCATTTAGAAAATGATGCTGAAACCGGAGAAGATCGAATTGCTAAAAAAGCACGTTTAGAGCAAATAGAACCTATGGAAGTAGTACAGCGATATACTGTAGATTTTCATAATATTCTAGAAAAGTTCAATAACCTTCCACCGAGTATTGAACCTACCGCAACAGGTCATATTGTTGAGCAAATTGAGACAATTAAAACTATTATTGAAAAAGGACTGGCCTATGAGGTTAATGGTTCTGTTTATTTTGATGTTCTTAAATTCAACAAAGATCACCACTACGGTAAATTGAGCGGAAGAGATATAGAAGATATGATTGCCAATACCAGAGAACTGGCAGCCCAAAGTGATAAGAAAAACCCTCAGGATTTTGCTCTATGGAAAAAAGCTGAACCGCAGCATATTATGCGATGGCCTTCTCCTTGGAGTGATGGTTTTCCTGGATGGCATTTAGAATGTACCGTAATGAGCACCAAATATCTTGGCGAACAATTTGATATTCACGGTGGTGGAATGGACTTGAAATTCCCTCATCATGAATGCGAAATTGCACAAGGTGAAGCTTCTACCGGTAAAAACCCTGTTAATTACTGGATGCACGCTAACATGCTTACTTTGAACGGGAAGAAAATGGCAAAATCTACGGGAAATAATATTCTTCCAACTGAAATTTTTAGCGGAGACAATGAAAATTTAAGTAAAGGTTTTCATCCTTCTGTTGCTAGATTCTTTATGCTACAAGCTAACTACAGAAGTATCTTAGATTTCTCTAATGATGCATTATTAGCAAGCGAAAAAGGATTTAATAGATTGATGGATTCTTACAGAAGCGTTTCAGAATTACCTACAGCTGCTACATCTTCATTTTCTTTATCAGAATGGAAACAGCGCTGCTATGATGCCATGAATGATGACTTTAACAGCCCAATCTTGATTGCAAATCTATTTGAAGCTGTAAAATACATCAACGGAATTAAGGATGGGGAAGAAAAAATAACTTCAGAAGACAGAGATATTTTAAAGACCACCATGCAAGAATTTATTTTTGATGTTCTAGGTCTTGTTGATGCAGCTGTTGCAAATGAGGATAGCTCTGAAAAATTATCTGGTATGGTTGAAATGCTTATTGAAATGAGAGCACAAGCAAGAAACAATAAAGATTTTGCTACTAGCGATCAAATTAGAGATAAGTTATTAGATCTTGGAATTCAATTAAAAGACGGAAAAGAAGGAACCACCTTCTCTATCGGCTAAAATCCTAAAATATTGGTTGATGATGAAAAACCAATTAGCATATCCTTTTATCCTTTTGGTAAAGTTTTATCAGAAAGCAATTTCTCCTTTAACTCCTGCCACTTGCAGATATAGTCCTACTTGTTCACAGTATACTTTAGTAGCCCTTAAAAAACATGGCCTCTTTAAGGGTGGGAAACTGAGTCTAAAAAGAATATTTAGTTGTCACCCTTGGGGCGGATCAGGTTACGATCCTGTTCCTTAACTGCATTTTCATTATTTACCTGCTATTACGCACAAAACAATGCAAATATGTATATTTACCAACCTAATTAAAATATTACTACATGCTTTTCAATGCAATTGTCTGGAGTCCTTCAGAAGGTTTAGAACTTGGTTTTTTCACCCTTCATTATTACAGTTTAATGTTTCTAATCGCTTTTGGATTGGGATGGTATATCATGAAGAGCATTTATGTAAAAGAAGGAATTCCGATAGAAAAATTGGACCCCCTTTTTGTTTACACCGTATTAGCTACGTTAATAGGAGCAAGATTAGGCCATGTATTATTTTATGATTGGGAATATTTTCAGCATCATTTATTAGAGATCGTTTTACCGGTTAGATTTGAACCTGAATTTGAATTTACTGGGTTTAGAGGGCTTGCAAGCCATGGAGCAGCAATAGGAATTATTATTGCAATGTACCTATATAGAAAACGTGTTTTAGACAAGCCTGTATTATGGATCTTAGACAGAATTGTGATCCCTGTTGCGTGTGGAGGTATATTTGTGAGAATAGGTAATTTCATGAATTCTGAAATTATAGGAAAGCCAACACATTCTGACTATGGAGTGATCTTCGCTAACCTAGGAGAAACATTCCCAAGACACCCAGCCCAGTTATATGAATCTTTTTGCTACCTATTAATATTCGTACTATTATGGTTCATTTACTGGAAAACGAATAAGAAACAACGCGTAGGATACATTTTCGGATTATTCTTAGTATTGCTATGGACTGTGAGATTCTTTGTAGAATTTATAAAAGAAGCTCAAGTTGAAGAAAGAGGAACATGGTTATTAAATACCGGACAATGGTTAAGCATTCCATTTATTATTGCTGGTTTCTATTTTATGTTTAGACCACAAGCAACGTCAAAAGCTCCCAAAGCATGAAAAAAATATTAAGAACTCTTACCTGCGGACTTATTACTGCAATCTTATTTTCTTGCGGAAGTGATCAGCAAAAAGAATCTAAAATAGAAACTCCTGAAATTCAATTTAAGAAGGAAGGAGAGCTTTATTTACTAAAAGCCACAGATACTATAGAAAAGATAGACATTGAGATTGCAGACAACTCTTATGAGCAACAAACAGGCTTGATGTACAGAAAGAGCATGGAAAAAGATCAGGGCATGCTTTTTATCTTTCAAGAAGAAAGCAAGCGTTATTTCTATATGAAGAATACGTATATCCCTTTGGATATTATCTATTACAGCAAAGACAGTACAGTGGTGAGTTTTGTTGAAAATGCAAAACCTTTAGATGAAACTACACTACCCTCTAATTCTCCTGCCAAATTTGTTTTAGAATTAAATGCAGGAGAGGTAAATAATTTGAATATAGAAGTTGGAGATAAGATAGATTTCCATCAAATTTCTCAATAACTCAGAGGAAGAGACATTAATCTATAGTAGTTTTAGTTTTCTTCAATTTTAGAAGTCGAAAGTAAAACGTATAATTTTATATAAATAAAAAAGGCCGTCTAAATTTTAGACGGCCTTTTTTATTTTATGTACTTGGTGAATTATTTTTCAGTAGTAGCAGAAGCAGCAGTATCTCTTTTTAATGCTTTCTTCTTAACACTGTCAAACATAATAGGTGTTGCGATGAATAGTGATGAGTAAGTACCTACAATGATACCTACGATCATTGCGAACATAAATCCTCTTAAGCTTTCTCCACCAAAGATAAAGATGGCAATTAATACTACCAAGGTAGTTAAAGAGGTGTTCAAGGTTCTCCCTAATGTACTGTTAAGTGCAGCGTTCACTGTTCTTTTAATTGGCCATGTAGTATGCTCGTTAAAGAACTCACGAATTCTGTCGAATACTACCACGGTATCATTCAGCGAGTAACCAATTACTGTTAAAATTGCCGCAATAAATGCTTGGTCAATTTCCATGCTAAAAGGCATAATGCTATAAGTAAGTGAGAAAATTCCCAATACAATTACAACATCATGGAATACTGCAACTACAGCACCTAAACTGTACTGCCATTTTCTAAATCTTAATAAGATGTATAAGAAAACCACTATTAAAGAACCTATAACTGCCCAGAATGAATCATTTTTAATATCATCTGCAATGGTAGGTCCAACCTTCATAGACTTCATAATACCAATAGATCTTTCTTTAGATCCCACAGTGAAGTCTTCAAAAGTGATATCTGCTGAAAGATAGGGTTGTAAAGCAGTGTATAATTTATTCTGAATTTCTGTATCTACCGCTTCTCCTTCTTCATCTACTTTATACTTAGTAGTGATCTTTAATTGATTGTCTGCTCCAAAAGTTTTTGCTTCAGCACTTCCAAAAGTAGCTACCAAATCCTTTTGAACATCGGTTGCATTAACATCATCTGCAAATCTCACTGTGTAAGTTCTACCTCCAACAAAATCTACCCCTTGGTTAAGACCATTGGTTAAGAATGAGATAACACTAATTATAATCAATGCTCCAGAGAAAATGTAAGCGATCTTTCTTTTAGCTAAGAAATCAAAATTCATGTTCTTGAATAAGTTCTTAGTTATAGAAGTAGAGAACAATAAAGATTTACCATTCTTACCGTAACCATCAATCATTAATCTCGTAATAAAGATAGCTGTGAAAAGTGAGGTTGCAATACCTATTAATAAGGTAGTTGCGAAACCTTTAATTGGTCCAGTACCTAATACCAATAATATTAAACCAGTAAGACCTGTTGTAATGTTAGCATCTAAAATTGAAGAAAGTGCATTTCCAAAACCATCTTTTATAGCTTCTTTTTGAGACTTCCCTTTATCTAATTCTTCTTTTATCCTCTCAAATATAAGTACGTTCGCATCTACCGACATACCAATAGTTAATACGATACCTGCAATACCAGGTAAAGTAAGTACAGCACCTAATCCGGCTAAAATTCCGAAGATGAAAAGTATGTTTACCGATAGTGCTACATCTGCATACCATCCAGCTTTACCGTAATAGAAGATCATCCAGATCAATACTAACGCTAAAGCGATTAAGAAAGAGTTAATACCACTATCTATCGCTTCCTGACCTAATGATGGTCCAACAACTTCACTCTGAATAATATCTGCAGAGGCAGGTAATTTACCAGCTCTTAATACATTTGCTAAATCTTGTCCTTCAGTAATACTGAAGTCTCCTGATATTTCACTTCTCCCACCCGAAATTGGACCAGTAGTAACACCCGGTGCAGAATAAACAACTTTATCTAATACAATAGCAATATTGCTTTGATCTTGGTAGGCACGACCGGTCATTTCTTCCCAAGTCTTAGCACCTTTACCATTCATTTGCATAGACACAGCAACTCTTCCTAATTGATCATAGGTTTGTTGTGCATCGGTAATAACATCTCCTGTAAGTTGAGGAGTATTCTCTCTATTTCCTTTTAAGGCAAATAATTCTACAAATTTATCTTTTGGTACACCCCACGCAAATTCAGCATATCTCAACTCATTTGGAAGTAAAGATCTTACTTGAGGCATATTTAAGTACTCTCGCACTTGTGCAGTATCTTTAGTATTAAAAGTTGCTAGAACCGGACCACCTTGTGCCCCTGGGGCAACTAATAATTCTAATAATGGATTGTTTCCAGCTGTAGCTTCTGCAGTAGTATCTTCTGCATTGGCCAATAAATCTTCAATTTCTTTATCTGCATCTGTAGTTGCAGTAGAATCTGTGGTAGTTTCTTGTGTAGCTTCTTTCTTAGAAACAGTTTCTGCTAAAACTTGATCTGCATTTACTAAGAAATTACCGAAATCGGTATTCTTATATACATACCAGAATTCTAACTGAGCAGTACTTTGTAGTAATCCTTTTACACGGTTAATATCTTTAGCACCTGGAAGCTCTACCAAAATACGTCCAGAATTTCCTAAACGTTGAATATTTGGTTGAGTTACTCCAAATTTATCGATCCTTTTTCTTAATACTTCAAAAGCAGAAAGTATAGATTCGTCTACTTTTTGGCGGATGATAGGTTCAACCTCACCGTTAACCATGTCGTAGTTAATCTGATCGCTCAGAGTTTTATTCGCAAAAATATCTGGAGAAGCTAATTTAGCATCCTTATTTTCACTGAATTTCTCGAAGAAAAGATCGATATAGCTCTCTTGACTGTCTTTTTGTGCAGCATCAGCTTCCGCCAAAGCTTTATTAAATGCAGGATCTTTACTATTATTAGCTAAACCTCTTATGATATCTTTAACTGAAATTTGAAGGATCACGTTGATACCTCCTTTAAGGTCAAGACCTTTATTCAGCTCTTTATCTTTAGAGGAATTGTAAGTAATTCCAGCAAAAATGTTCTCATTTCCAATAGAATCTAAATACCTCTGTTCCGCCAGATCTCTCTTTGCTGAATAGTCTTCAACGTTTGTGTCAATCTTCTGAGTTGCAAATTCTTCTGCATCATTTTCTACACCTGTTGAAATAAATGTAAATGATAGTTGGTATATACATACCAAAGCAAACAAAATAGCAAAAATTCTTATCAGTCCTTTATTCTGCATTATTCCTTAAAATTTAGTATCAATTTTTAAAACGGACAAATATAGGACTTCATTAATCAAATCCCAATTATTTTTTTTTGAAAAATTTAACTTTTAAACATAAAAAAGGTCGCTACTGTAGCGACCTTTTTAACAAAATTATCATGATCTAAATCATTGATAGTGAAAATATTACAATTCTAATAATTCATTTGTCTTTTTAACTCCTTCTGCACTTTCCTTGATTTTTGCTTTTTCAGCAGAATCAAGTTCGATTTCTACAATCTTTTCAAGCCCATTTTTACCTAAAATTGCAGGAACTCCAATACAAAGATCATTTAGGCCATATTCACCTTCTAATAAAGCAGAACAAGGGAACATCTTTTTAGTATCGCAACCAATTGCTTGAACCATTGCAGAAACTGCCGCTCCTGGTGCATACCACGCACTAGTTCCTAATAATTTAGTAAGTGTTGCACCACCAACTTTAGTATCTTCAGAAACTTGCTCTAGACGTTCATCAGATAAAAATGCTTTTACAGGAACACTATTTCTAGTTGCCAATCTTGTAAGTGGCACCATTCCGGTATCAGAGTGTCCACCTATTACCATTCCATCAACATCAGATGGAGGACATTCCAAGGCTTCACTTAAACGATATTTGAAACGAGCGCTATCTAAAGCTCCACCCATCCCTATAATTCTGTTCTTAGGAAGACCTGTAGTTTTATGAACTAGGTAAGTCATTGTATCCATAGGATTACTTACCACAATAATTATAGCATCCGGAGAATGTTTAATTAAGTTAGAAGATACTTCTTTCACAATGTTTGCATTGATCCCGATTAACTCTTCTCTAGTCATTCCTGGTTTTCTAGGAATACCACTTGTAATTACTACAACATCACTACCCGCAGTTTTAGCATAATCGTTGGTAGCACCTGTTACTTTTGAATCAAATCCATTAAGAGTTGCCGTTTGCATTAGATCCATCGCCTTACCTTCAGCAACACCTTCTTTAATATCTAATAAAACTATTTCTGAAGCAAAGTCTTTAATTGCAATATATTCAGCACAACTGGCACCTACTGCTCCAGCACCTACGATAGTTACTTTCATTTTAAGTATTTTATATGATTAATTTAATTTTTTACGAAAATACAAATTTATGAGAAGACTTATAATAAGGATTGGTTAAATGTCCTGTTAATTAAAGCGATAGTGTAATCCCATATTTGCATTAAAGAAACTTCCTGCGGTTAACATGGTAGCCAATTGAAATTTCCCGAAGTATAGATTAAAACCAAGATCGGCTTTAAATTTTGTATCTGAATCTCCTAAAGCGCCAAGTTCCGTATTCAATCGAGGTAAAAGGGCACCTCCACCACCTAAAGCGTAATCAAAATTAGAATTGGTAACTCCAACTGCTCCAAAAACCTCAAAAGTATCATATAATTTAGAAGCCAGAGCTTGCGCCATCCATATATCAGATTTCACCTGAACATTATTTAAATTTAATAGATCAATACCTTGAGCGTTGATCTGAATTGGATCATATGCATAATTGATCTCTATGGTGCTATATGCCACAACTGCTGAAATACTAAAATCTTCCGGTCTATGACGAGGGATATATTGTGAAAAATTATGTTTTATAGCTACACCTGCCGTACTAACCCCAACATCATTTAAGGTAACTTCAGGAGCATATCTAACGGCGATCTCTGTACCATAAGGCAAACCAACTGTTAATTGAGGAAAAGGGTGAACAATCATTTTCTTATCTAACCCATCAATAGCATTAAAATTAAAATCTACTGTATTATTTAAGTATTCAATGGAACCTTCATAGACTCCATCAGTATCTCCACCAAAAACGGTTGGAGCTAAAAGATTAGATCCACCTTGTAAATTTAATATGTCGAAATCTCCGTTTTGAACCAATTTGGTTTGTTTACTGCTTGGCACGAATAACGCATTTCCATGTATGGAAAGGTCTATTTTCCATTTACCAAGATCTTGAGCAGACGTAAACCATCCGGCAGAAGATTGCACAGCAGCAGCTTCTGCTCCCGGAGTTGCAAAATTTTCTGCAATTAGTCTCATATCACCAATCAACAGTTCTTCATCGCTTTGTGCTTTTGCAGAAGTAATTCCAAATAAGATGGATAAAATCAGGAGGGATAATTGTATTTTTTTCAAGAGGTTAAGTTTAAGTTGGACGTAAAAATAGTAAAATTTGAGTTTTGGATGTTTAAGAAATAAAAATTCTAAGCTTTCGTATAAAAAAAGCCCACTTTATGAAGCGGGCTTTTAAATCTTATTAGATATCTATATTCGCGTAAACCGCGTTCTTCTCAATAAATTCACGCCTTGGCGGAACTTCGTCACCCATAAGCATAGAGAAGATCCTATCTGCTTCACTACTGTTTTCAATATTAACCTGGCGCAGTTTTCTGAACTGAGGATCCATAGTAGTATCCCATAATTGTTCTGCATTCATCTCTCCAAGACCTTTATATCGTTGGATCTGCACACTTCCATTAAAGCTTTCTGCTACTGCATCACGCTCTTTTTCACTCCAAGCATATTGCTTTTTCTGACCTTTTTTAACCAAATAAAGCGGAGGAGTTGCAATATAAATATGTCCGTTTTCAATAAGCTCCTTCATGTATCTAAAGAAGAATGTAAGAATCAGCGTCTCGATGTGGCTACCATCCACGTCGGCATCACACATAATCACTACTTTATGATACCTCAGCTTAGATAAGTTCAAAGCTTTACTATCTTCCTCTGTTCCAATTGTTACACCAAGAGCAGTATAGATATTCTTGATCTCTTCGTTATCAAAAACACGATGAGTCATCGCTTTTTCCACATTCAAGATCTTACCTCTTAATGGTAAGATTGCTTGAAAATTTCTATCTCTACCTTGCTTTGCAGTTCCACCTGCAGAATCTCCCTCTACAAGGTAAACTTCACATTTTGTAGGATCCTGCTCAGAACAATCTGATAATTTCCCAGGTAAGCCTCCAATGCTCATCACCGTTTTACGCTGCACCATTTCACGAGCTTTCTTAGCAGCATGACGTGCCTGAGCGGCAAGAATTACTTTTTCTACAATTATTTTAGCATCTCCAGGATTTTCTTCCAAGTAGTTTTCTAACATTTCAGAAACTGCCTGAGATACTGCTGCAGTAACCTCACGGTTACCTAATTTAGTTTTTGTTTGACCTTCAAATTGAGGCTCTGCAACTTTTACTGAAATAATAGCTGTTAATCCTTCACGGAAGTCATCTCCAGCAATTTCAAATTTCAGCTTATCCAACATTCCAGAAGCATCTGCATATTTCTTTAAAGTGGTAGTTAAACCTCTTCTAAATCCAGATAAATGCGTTCCCCCTTCATGGGTATTTATGTTGTTAACGTAAGAGTGTAGATTCTCGTTGAACGATGTATTATAAACCATTGCAACCTCAACGGGAATATCATTCTTCTCCCCTTCCATAGAAATTACATCTCCTATGATTGGTTCGCGATTTCCGTCAAGATATTTTATAAATTCTTTTAATCCTTCATCAGAATGAAATACTTCAGAAAAAACCGATCCATCTTCAGTAGGAACTCTTTCATCTTCAAGAATAATGGTGATTCCTTTATTCAGAAAAGAAAGTTCACGCATTCTACTTGCTAAAGTGTCATAATTGAAATCTGTAGTTTGCTGAAAAATTGTTGGATCTGGTCTAAAAGTAACCATAGTTCCAGTTAACTCAGTTTCTCCAACAGATTTTACAGGATAAAGAGGCTTTCCTCTTTCATATTCCTGTTGCCATATTACACCATCACGATATACGGTAGCTTTTAATTCATCTGAAAGTGCATTCACACAACTCACACCTACCCCGTGTAAACCACCAGATACTTTGTATGAGTCTTTATCAAATTTACCTCCTGCACCAATCTTGGTCATTACCACCTCTAATGCAGAAACATTTTCTTTTTTATGTAGATCTACAGGAATCCCTCTACCGTTATCTTCTGTAGTAACTGTACCATCTTTACCAATGGTTACTTTTATCTTGTCACAGTGGCCGGCTAAGGCCTCATCAATAGAATTATCAACTACTTCGTAAACCAGGTGGTGTAAACCACGCACTCCGGTATCTCCTATATACATAGAAGGTCGCATGCGCACATGCTCCATTCCTTCCAGCGCCTGAATACTATCCGCCGAATAAATGTGTTTTTTCGCTTCTTCGCTCATATATAATTCTGTTAAATTTCGTCAATTTTTATAACAGACAAATATAACAAAACCCGTGTTGCTATTAGCTTGAAGCGTACCGCAATACGTTTAAGTTATTAACAATTTATGTGAAAAACCCTATTTTAACATTATACTTTTTGACCAACTTTAGACATATCTGCTTTAGCAATATGGGTGGTATTAGCACGTCCACTCGGATCTAAATCTGCTTGCCATTTTGGAATCCATCGTTTTACAGATTTTGCAGCACAATCTTGAGGAAAATAGCTATGAAATATCTCTCTATAAAAATATGCCTCTTTAGTTGCAGGTGTGTTTACTGGATATTTACTAGCCGCGGTTTCCATCTCTACATCACTAACCTTTGAGGCTGCATATTCAATCAAACTATCAATCCAGCTATATCCAACTCCGTCACTAAATTGTTCTTTTTGCCTCCATAAAACCTCATCCGGTAAAAATGGTCTTTCCGGGGTATCAAATGCTTTTCTTAAAATATATTTTTCTACACCATCATAACTTGAAGGCATTTTAAACTCCGGAGAAATCTCCATTGCAGTTTGTATGAAAGCTTTATCTAAAAATGGAACTCTAGCTTCCAAACCGTGAGCCATGGTAGATTTATCTGCTCTTAAACAATCTGCAGTTGAAAGTCTTTTAACTCTTCTTACAGTTTCTTTTTGAAATTCTTCAGCGGAAGGAGCATTCTTGAAGTACAAATATCCTCCAAATATCTCATCTGCACCCTCACCAGAAAGCACCACCTTAATGCCCTTTTCAGTAATCGCTTTAGATAAGAAATACATAGGAGTACTGGCTCTTACAGAAGTAACATCATAGGTCTCTAAATGCCAGATTAATTTTTTAATGATCTCTATTCCTTCTTCCACAGAAAAATGAATTTCATGATGTTCTGTTCCTAAGAAATCTGCTACTTTTTTTGCAGCAATTAAATCTGGAGCAGCGCTATCTAAACCAATAGAGAATGAATGTAGTTTTTTACCACTTTCTCCCAAAATTCTGGCTGCTATTGAAGAAGTAAGGGATGAATCTAAACCACCACTTAAGAGAACTCCCAAGGGAACATCTGCCATCAATCTTTTCTTGGTTGCAGATATTAACGCCTCACGTAGTTTTACCATATCTCCATCTTCTTTACTTTTCTCTGGACTATACCATTTTGGCTTATAGTACTGCACAAATCCAGTATCTGGAGTATAATAATACCCCGGAGGAAAGGCTTCAAATGTCTCACATTGGTCTGCAAGAACTTTCATCTCGCTAGAAAACCACATAGCACCAAACTCATCTGTTCCGTAATAAAGAGGTTTTACCCCTATTGGATCACGGGCAGCAATAAAATCTTTACCATCTACAACAACAAATGCAAAATCACCATCTAGCTTATCTACAAAGCTATACCCGAATTTCTCATAAAGATGAACAATGACTTCCGAATCGCTGGTAGTTCTAAAACTGTGATCTTTTAATTCATTTTCTTTAAGAGCTTTATAATTATATATTTCGCCATTATGTATCATCCAAGCAGTAGATGTACCCTGAATTGGCTGTTTACCAGTATTTATATCTATGATCGCTAAACGCTCGTGGCTTAGAATAGCACCAGTTTCAGTAATATGAATATCACTTTCATCTGGCCCACGATGGCTCATTCTTTTTGAAAGCGCTTGTATGCTTTCAATTTTTTCTTCTTTTCTTCCGATAATGGCTAATATTCCACACATAACTTTGGTTTTAATATGAAACAAATATGAACACTTTAGTTTCATATTAAAATTGATTAATCCATTTTGATTATTTTTTATAATTAAAATAAATAAATTAGACATTAATTGTTAGTGAAAACATCATGTTTCATAATAATTTCTTTCATTTGAAAAGCTTGTCTAACTTTAACAAATATTAAATACTTAATTAACAGCTGTAGAGAGGCTGAAATTGTAACTTTAAAATAAATTTGAAAATAATCAACTATGAAAAAAATAATGCTTTTTACGGTGATAGGACTTCTATCACTAACTAGTAACGTAGGATTTGCACAAGATTCCTCAATGACAGCTTCTACAAAAGGACCAAATTTTGCAAAATTAGATGCAAGTCCAATGGATCTTATAGAATACACCAACCCAGATAAAGAAGTGGTTGCAAGAATTATTTATAGCCGCCCACAAAAAAGAGATCGTCAAGTATTTGGAAAGTTAGTACCTTATGGGGAAGTTTGGAGAACCGGAGCTAATGAATCTACAGAATTAACGCTGTATAAAGATGTGAAAATATCCAATCATCTAGTAAAAGCAGGAACTTATACTATTTACACGATTCCACAAGAACATGAATGGACAATTATTTTAAATAACAGCGTTCACACTTGGGGAGCTTATGAATATACCGACAAAAAAGATTTAGTAAGAATTAAAGTTCCCGTTAAACAATCTAACACTACTATAGAATCTTTCTCCATGGCTTTTGCACCAACACCTGAAGGCGCATCACTATATGCAGGGTGGGATGATAAATATGTAGAAGTACCTTTTACAAAGGCTAAATAAAACAACAACTGTATTAAAATAAAAAGAGCTTGATTAAAATCAAGCTCTTTTTATTTATGGAATATTGAGGTATTTATGTGTTTGAAGTGAAACTTTCCATCTTGGATTCTTCATAACATAATCTACAATAAGCGGAATTACTTTATCTCTATTGCTCCATTCCGGCTGAAGATACAATAAGCAATCTTCACTAACCTTGGCCGCTTGCTCTTCAGCAAAAATAAGATCATGCTTATTAAATACAATAACCTTCAGCTCGTTAGCCAGAGGATAGATCTCTTCTGTTGGTAATTTGATCTTCTTTGGCGAAAGACAAATCCAATCCCAAGTACCTGTGAGTTTATAAGCTCCGGAAGTTTCAATATGAATCTGGCAATCGTTTGCTTTTAAATTTTCTGTGAGTGCGGTCATATCCCAAGTAAGTGGCTCTCCTCCCGTGATCACTATTGTCTTACTGTAGGCAATAGCGTTTTCTACTATTTTACCAATATGTGTAGGTGGATGCAAGCCTGCATCCCAACTCTCCTTAACATCACACCAATGACAACCTACATCGCAACCGCCAATTCTAATAAAGTATGCAGCTGTTCCTTTATGAAATCCCTCTCCCTGAATAGTATAAAACTCTTCCATTAACGGAAGCATTATACCTTTATCTACCAATGCCTTTGTTTCTTCTGTAATCATAGCCGGCAAAGATAAGGAATCTTTAAGACCTAAATAATCAGATTACATCTCATTATTAATTCTATATAATTTCTAAATGACCTATTTTTTTAATTGAGATAGATTAACCTAGCAAAATTATATTTCTAGCAATTATTCTAACTTTGCCATACCGTTAAAAATATATCGTTTTGCAAATTGCTATCATCCCCAAAATTAATTTTTTTATACTGCTCTTTAGTTCAACACTCTTGATATCCTGTTCTATCAGTAAAAAAGTAAGCCGAGAAGTAAACGATTCTATAGAGCATTCTAAAATCTTGAATTCTGGGTTTACCGGATTAGCAATTTACGATCCAGAAACTGGGAAAATGATTTATGCGCTGAATGCCGATAAGTACTTTATTCCGGCATCTAATACCAAATTATTTACTTTTTATACCGGATTAAAGATCCTGGGAGATTCGGTTCCTGCGTTACAGTATAGAGTTTCCGGAGATTCCCTAATTTTTGCTGGAACGGGAGACCCTTCTCTGTTGTATGAGAATTTACCAGAATCTGAAGTATTAAATTTTTTAAGCGATACCAAGCAGGAATTATATTTCCAACCACATCAAACAACCTCAACCAGCTTTGGTCCCGGCTGGGCTTGGGATGATTATAACGATTATTATTCAGCCGAGCGTTCTGAATTTCCAATTTATGGGAATGTGGTAAGTATTGGTATATCTGATCTGGAAAACACTCCCAAAAGCTATCCCGCATATTTTCAGAAGATGCTGATTAAAACTAATGAAGACAATTCGAATTCTAAAGTACATAGAGTTCTTGAAAAGAATGAACTGGTTTATACAGACAATTGGAAACCTTCAGAAAATGAACAAATAGTTCCCTTTAAAACTTCACCTCAGCTTTTTGCTCAACTTCTTAGTGATACTCTACATAAAAAAGTTGAAGTGTTGAATATTACCAAAAAAGATCAGAAATTAGATCGTACTCTATATAGCCTCCCATCAGATAGCATTTATAATAGAATGCTGCAAGACAGCGATAACTTTATTGCGGAGCAAATCTTACTAATGGCATCGCTAAAAATTTCTGACACGCTCGCTCCCGAAAAGGCCATCGCCTACATGAAGAAAAATTACCTGAATGATTTACCCGCTATTAAGTGGGTAGACGGTTCCGGATTATCAAGATATAATCTCTTCAGCCCGAGATCTATAGTACTATTACTGGAAAAAATAAGAAATGAAGTGCCTCAAGAAAGGTTATTCAGCATGCTGCCTGCCGGAGGAAAGTCTGGAACTCTTAAAAATTATTTCGTTAATGAGCCTGCTTATGTATACGCCAAAACCGGTACTTTAAGCAATAATCAAGCATTGAGTGGATATATTAAAGCAAAATCTGGTAAAATATTGATCTTTAGCTTTATGGAAAATAATTATTTACTCTCCGCTTCAGAAATTAGAAAACAATTAGAGCCAATCTTCAAAAATATCTACGAGAAATATTAAGTTTGAAGATATAAAGCTCTTAGAGACAACTCAACATTCAGTTAACCTCAGAAAAAACATTTATAATGGAAAGAAGAAATTTTTTAAGAAATATTGGTATTGGCGGATTAGGAGTTTCATTAGCCTCTTTTACCGCTCCGTTTTTAGGCACAGAAGATATCAACTTCAAAGATCAAAAATTTCTACTTCCAAAGCATTTATCCGAAGGTGACACCATAGGAATTGTGAGTCCTTCTTCTGCAATTTTTGATTCTGAACCTTATGAAATAGCTGTCGAAAACTTTGAGGCAATGGGCTTAAAAGTGAAGCTTGGGAAATATGTGAAAAGCAGATATGGTCATCTTGCCGGAACCGATGAGGAGCGCGCTTCAGAATTAAACGATATGTTTGCCGATCCAGATATTCAAGGAATTGTAGCTTTAAGAGGAGGCTCTGGAGCCGCGAGAATTCTTGACAAATTGAACTATGATGTTATTGCTAAGAACCCGAAAGTATTTATAGGCTATAGTGATATTACCGCATTACATCTTGCCATCTACACTAAAACCGGGCTTGTTACTTTTCACGGGCCTTTAGCAGTTTCTACTTGGAATAATTTCAGTTATTCTATTTTTAAGAATATCATTTTTAAAGGAGAAGCAGTGACTTATGAAAACCCTAAAGATATTGGCGATAATCTCACTCAGGTAAAAAATAGAACACGAACTATAGCTCCAGGAACTGCAGAAGGAATCTTAGTTGGAGGAAATCTTTCTGTATTAACAGGTATTATGGGCTCGCCATACTTCCCTCAAAATTGGGATGGAAAAATCCTTTATTTGGAAGATATTGGCGAAGAAATATATGCAGTAGACAGAATGATGTCTCAACTTCAATTAGGCGGAGTACTTGATAAGATTTCCGGTTTTGTTTTTGGTAAATGTACTGGATGCGATGCTGGAGGCAGCGGATATGGTTCTCTCACTTTTGAAGAAGTGATAGATCATTACATAAAACCATTAAGTATTCCCGCATACTCTGGCGCCATGTTTGGACATATAGATGATAATTCTACGCTACCAAACGGATTAAAAGTAGCATTAGACGCAGATAACGGAACTATAAAAATGTTAAGTCCTGCAGTTAGCTAATTCTAACTATTTAATATTTTGTTCAAGTTCATGAGCATAAATAGTCCTCCCTAATTCGGCGAAAAAAGGAATACCTATAGTGTCATATTCGTAGATATTATCATTAAATATCTGATTTTTATTTACCAGAATAGTTGCAGACAATATGAATTCAACATTGTGAGATTCATCTTTGATATAGGCCGTTTCAGTTAAAGTCCCATAGGCATAACCAACCTTATTATAAATTTTGACATGCTCTGGTATTGGCTGTTTAGAATCTCCAAACATAAAGAACTTGCCATAGCTGTCGTAATATTCTTCTTCGTCGTAACCTACATCTTTCGGCAATGTAGACATCGCCTCAAAAAGAAAGTCTTTATCTTCTGAATCCAAATTAAATCTTGAACTTAACTTATAATTTTCAGCAAAAAATAAGTGCTTCATTAAGTTATGTTGAACAGACAGTGGGAAATAATTTTTCAAAGAAAAATCAAAAGGAGCATTGATTAAAGTATCATTTTGAAAATAGCCAATTCCTTTTTTCATTTCTTTTAATTCCAGTTCTTCAATCTTAGAATTATGAGAATTTGGTAAAGTCACCAAACTTGTAATATCATCTTTATCTTCATAAAAACTGATTGCTTTTGTTTCTAAATTAAAAGCATCATCTACAGAAAGACGATGAGAAATTCTTACAGGAGAAAGACCCTTAGTTCTAAGTTTTGAATTGATCTCATCTGGACCCAAAAATTCGTACAACCTATTAAAAGCATCATTATCACTCACGGCAAAAATAGCTTCTACGTCATTTCTAATAGTATATGTCAAGGAATCGCCTTCTATTTTATAAGGAGTTTCTTTTGATATTTGTAACTGCTCTTTCTCTCTTAATTCCTTCAACTTTTCAAGAGCAAGAACAGCTACAGGCAACTTTACAGTGCTTGCAGGATAAAAATATAAATTGTCATCTACATGATAAAAGTGATCTTTAAATTCAACCGTTCCGTCCGGATTCCTTTTAATTTCTGAATAGATTATTTGCAGATTATAGTTTGAAGGGGAATTAAAAACTGTATTTAGAAGGTCATTATCTGTATTTTCTAATTTCGCGAAAAATGTTTTGGGCGCTAAACATCCAAAACAAAAAACACACAGTATTATCCAGTAATAATTCTTCATCTTTTTCTATTTAAATTTAAAGATACCTTAATCTTGTAATTTTCAAAATCTAACTTAAAAATTTGAATTAACTATTTAATTCTCTTTAACAGGTAAGCACCTATCTAACAATTAGTTGAATAAATATTTATTGGGCATATAGATTTTAGGAATACATAAATATTCAGTTTTTCTAATTGCAAAGAAAATCTTTTATCATTTTTATGATAACTTAGTGTAATGGAAAAATCTCAGGAATTTATAGAGAGTATCCAAAATGGTTATGAAACCAAAGGAGACTCAATAGTAATTGGTGCAGCTATGCTAAATGGAGAAACTTTCTCTGAGGCAAAAGTAAAAATACCTGTAAAGACACTTAACCGCCATGGATTAATAGCAGGTGCTACCGGAACCGGGAAGACCAAAACACTACAAATTTTAGCCGAAAATCTTTCAGAAAAAGGGATTCCGGTGTTAATGATGGACATTAAAGGAGATCTAAGCGGAATTGCTCAACCCTCTCCTGGCCATGAAAAGATTACAGCAAGACACAATTTAATAGGTATAGATTTTACACCTCAAGCCTCACCGGTAGAGATCATGAGTCTTTCAGAACAAAAAGGGGTAAGATTAAAAGCAACTGTAAGTGAGTTTGGGCCGGTGCTTCTCTCTAGAATTTTAGATCTTTCTGAAACTCAAACCGGTATTTTAGCTATAGTCTTTAAATATTGTGATGATAAGATGTTGCCCCTTCTGGATCTAAAAGATCTCAAAAAGATCATTTTTTACGCTACAGATGAAGGAAAAGACGAATTTGAAGAAAGCTATGGAAGCATGTCCAAATCTTCAACTGGGGCTATTCTTAGGAAAGTTGTAGCTTTAGAACAACAAGGTGCAGAAAGATTATTTGGAGAACCTTCTTTTGAGGTAAAAGATCTGGTAAGAAAAACTCCTGAAGGAAAAGGCTATGTAAACATTATTAGGTTAGATGATATTCAAGATAAGCCTAAGTTATTCTCTACTTTCATGCTTAGTTTATTGGCAGAGATCTACTCTACTTTTCCGGAAAAGGGAGATAGCGACAAGCCAGAATTGATCATGTTTATTGATGAAGCGCATCTTATTTTTAAAGAAGCTTCAAGCGCGTTGCTAGATCAAATAGAAAGCATCATCAAACTTATACGTTCTAAAGGAATTGGCATCTATTTTGTTACGCAGAACCCAACCGATGTTCCGAAGGAAATATTGAGCCAATTAGGATTAAAAATTCAGCATTCGCTAAGAGCATTTACTGCCAGCGATAGAAAAGCGATCAAATTAACGGCAGAGAATTATCCCATTTCAGAGTTTTATGATACCAAAACGGTACTCACCTCGTTAGGAATAGGAGAAGCTTTAATTTCAGCTTTAGACGAAAAAGGGCGTCCTACGCCACTGGCTGCAACCATGATGAGAGCGCCAATGAGTAGAATGGATATATTGTCAGCATCAGAAATTGATGAACTTATAAAAAGATCTCCTCTGGTTCCTAAATATAATTCAGACATTGACAGAGAAAGTGCTTATGAGATCTTGAACAAGAAAATTGAAATAGCGCAACAAGAAGAATTAAAAGCTAAAGCTAAGAAAGAGCGACAAGTTATTGAGAGAACCTCATCTAGATCTAGCAGAAGAACCAGTAATCCTCAAGGCGCCATTATTAAAGTTTTAACCAGCGCTACTTTTATAAGAGGAGTTATGAGTATTCTGAATAAGGCATTCAAATAAAATAGAAGAACTTAAACATCAATATGAAAAAATTATCAATTTTAATACTTACCGCATTCACCATCATTTCTTGCAGCAAAGATTCAGACCCATTTCTTATAGACAATAATAGAGTTGGATCTTTAACCAAAGAAATTCGAATAAATCAATTAGATTCTATTTTTAAAAATGACTCTATAGTTAGAAATACTGCAGATGCAGGATATTCCAGCAACAATAACGATATTGAGATTTACGATAGAGATGGAACTCCAATATTAATTCTGGAACCGGTGCAACAATTTGATTCAACCAGCACCGTTGGGTATATTCAAATTTTAGATGCCAGATATGAAACTTCTAAAGGTCTAAACATTAATAGCACTTTTGGAGATGTGGTAGAGAATTACGGAATTTCGAGAATTGAGAACACCTTAAACTCTGCTGTAGTTTTTATAGACGAATTAAATCTATACTTAACTATAGATAAAAAAGAATTGCCTACAAGTTTGAGATATGACACAGACACTAGAATTACTGCTTCTCAAATACCTGATAATGCCAAGATTAAATATTTCATGATTAGCTGGTAGCAATCAGTTATTGAAATAATTAGATCTGAATTCAATTTTATAAAAAAATTATCGTGTTGTGTTTAATAAATGTTAATTAAAAAGCCTAATTAATTTCTTTATATACCTTTATACTCTAACCAATAATTCACATTATGATTAAGATTTTAGCAGTTATTATGTTAATAGGCGGAGCAATTTCCCTAATTATGGGTGTTTTAGGTGTATTTGGAAGTGTAGCTTTAATGATGAATCCTTGGGCATTAGCCATTTTAGGTTTTATCTTCTTTATAGCTGGTATTTCTATGCTTAAGTACAGAAAAGATACCGACGAAGTTGCTGTAGAAAATAGAAAAGCACAGTAATAACAATATTTCTTAAGGGTAGCAATTATTAAAAACTCATCTGCTTAATTACTAGCATTTGAATCTTTATCTTTGCTACCCTAATTTATTATACCATATGCAACTTACCAGAATCAATAAATATTTAAGTGAAGCCGGATATTGCTCCAGAAGAGAGGCCGATAAATTAATTGAACAGGGAAGAGTTACATTAAATGGAACGGTTCCGGAAATGGGAACAAAGATTGCCGATGGAGATATTGTTCGAGTTGACGGGAAAATTATTGAGAACAAAAATGATAAGCCCGTTTACTTAGCCTTTAATAAACCGGTAGGAATTGTATGTACTACAGATACCGGCGTAGAGAAGGATAATATTATAGAATACATAAATTACCCAAAGCGTATTTTCCCCATTGGAAGGTTAGACAAGGCTAGTGAAGGACTTATATTTTTAACCGATGATGGCGATATTGTAAATAAGATTCTTCGCGCCCGTAATAATCACGAAAAAGAATATGTAGTTACCGTAGACAGACCTGTTACCCCTAACTTCATTGAAAGAATGGGTATGGGCATTCCTGTTTTAGATACCATGACCAAAAAGTGTGAAGTGGAACGATTAGGTAAATTCGATTTTAGAATTGTTCTTACTCAAGGCTTAAATAGGCAAATTCGTAGAATGTGTGAATACTTAGGTTATGAAGTAGTAAACTTAAAGAGAATTAGAATCATGAATGTTCAGCTAGATGTACCTTCAGGTGAATGGCGAGATATCACATCAGAAGAACTGGCTACCATTAACGAGATGGTTTCTACTTCAGCCAAAACTCATGAATCTGAAAAACTTCAGAAAAAAGAAAATAAACCTCACGATCAAAAAGAAGCTAAAGACCCAAAAGCTTTTGATAAAAGAATTTCCAGAAGAAAGTAATACTCCATTTTCACTTACTTTAACCACAAATATTAACAGATTATTAGCGGAAAGAATAACTGTATTTTAGAGATATCTTTATATTTTTAAAATAAAAATGGCATCTGGTGATAATAGCATAAAAAACGAAGATCAATACGAAGCTTTAAGAGATAAAGGCTATAGTAAAGAAAAATCTGCGAGAATTGCCAACACCCCAGATTCTGGAGAAAAGGGCGGAAATGCAGAAAAATATGAAGATCGAACCAAAAAAGAACTTTACAATAAAGCCAAAATGGTTGGGATTGAAGGCCGTTCTAAAATGAATAAAGAAGAGCTAATCAAAGCTTTAAGAAACAACTAAAATTATGAGTACTATTCAACCTTTTCACTTAGCAATTCCTGTTAACGATCTTGAAGAAAATAGAATTTTTTATAGAGAAACCCTAGGCTGTAAAGAAGGAAGAAGCAGTGAACATTGGGTAGATTTTGATTTTTTTGGACATCAGTTGGTTTTACACGTTCAAGAACCTCAACCTAAGCCAACTTCAAAAGGAAATCCTGTTGATGGAAAAGATGTACCCATCCCGCATTTTGGAGTGGTTTTACAATGGGAAGATTTCGAGAAATTTGCAAGTAAGCTTAAAAAGAACAACATCAATTTTATTATAGAACCCTACGTGAGATTTAAAGGTAAAACAGGAGAGCAATCTACCATGTTCTTTAAAGATCCATCGGGGAATGCATTAGAATTTAAAGCATTCAAAGACATAGGCCAACTTTTTGCCAAATAGAAAATACATGAATCAATTAAAACCCAACCTTGTACGACAGTTGTTTGTACTACTACTCATTCTGTTCTTGGGTATTTTAATTTTTAAGGAAATAGCTCCCTATTTATCTGGAGTTCTTGGAGCCGTTACTTTGTATGTTTTAATGAGAAAGTGGATGGAAAAGCTGGTGAAGAGAGGCTGGAATAAAGCTCTAGCTGCAGCATTACTAATGACGGGCTCTTTTATAGGGATATTAATCCCTATTGCTTTGATAATTATTATGTTATCCTCAAAGATAGGTCAGGCGGTTTCCAATTCAGAAAAAGTATTAGATGCCGTTAAGAATCAGGCAGATAAATTAGAACATTATCTAGGTTATAATATTAGCGAAAACATAGATAGCGGCTCTATTACAAGCTGGATCTCGTCTAATTTACAAAGCTTAGCCGGAGGCACTTTTAATGCTACAATTGCAATTGGTATCATGTATTTTTTATTGTACTACATGCTTATCAACAATAAAGAGATGCATAGCCATATAAATGAGTATGTACCTCTAGATAAAGAAAACGTGGTACTTATTGGTGAAGAAAGTGACATCTCTGTAAGGTCTAATGCCATAGGAATCCCATTGGTAGCTATAATACAAGGAGTCATAGCATTATTAGGATATTTAATTTTTAACGCTCCAGACCCCTTGTTCTGGTTCGTGATTACCGTTATAGGATCGATGATTCCGTTTATTGGTACAGCCTTGGGAATTATTCCCGTTGCCTTATTGATGTTCGCCCAAGGGCAAGATTGGCAAGCGATAGCTATCTTAATATATGGTTTCACCGTAGTAGGAGCTACAGATAATTTAGTAAGACTTTATATTCTGGAAAAACTATCGAGCGTACACCCGCTAATTACTCTTTTTGGAGTGGTAGTAGGAGTTCCTTTATTTGGATTTATAGGATTGATATTTGGACCTTTGCTGATCTCCTTATTTTTACTTATACTGAAGATCTACAAGAAAGAATATGGAAATGAATATGATAATTTATAAAATAACAACTAAAAAAAATCATTATGTTTAACAAGAGTAAAAAGATAATAGATGAAGATTTTGTAAGTGGTGAGATCACTAAAATTGACGATGGTGATGTTGATGTTGTGATGAAGAATCAGAAAGAGATCTCTGAAAAAATACTTAATTCGAACACGCTTAAGAAATATACCGAGCTTGGGAAAATAATGATGGGTATGTTACAAGATTACCGAAAAGGTATCTATAGTAACGTACCATGGTTCACTATTGCTGCAATTGCATTTTCATTGCTTTACGTTTTGAATCCATTTGACATCATTCCAGATTTTATACCTGGTTTAGGATATATTGATGATTTAGCAGTGTTGTCTTTTGGATTAAGATTTATTGAATCTGATCTACACAACTACCTAGATTGGAAATTAGAAGAAGGTGCTGAAGAAGAATAAACTTAAGAAATTACATAAAAAAAGAGGGAAATAAATTCCCTCTTTTTTTTTATTTATTCTTTGCTTCAATAGCTCTAATTTTATGTCTTTCTCTAGCTAGTAAGGTATTCTTCAACAACATAGAAACCGTCATTGGTCCTACACCACCAGGCACAGGAGTTATATAAGATGCTCTCTTACTCACATTTTCAAAATCAACATCTCCTTTAATAACATAACCTTTTTTAGCAGACTCATCTGCAACTCTGGTAATTCCCACATCAATGATAACCGCATCATCTTTGATCATTTCTCCTTTAAGAAAATCAGGAATACCTACCGCTATAATAATGATATCTGCCTGAGAAGTAACCTGAGAAATATTTTTGGTAAACTCATGTGTTAAGGTAACAGTTGAATTCCCAGGAAATCCACTTCGTCCCATTAAGATACTCATTGGTCTTCCTACAATATAACTTCTACCAATAACCACCGTGTGCTTACCTTTGGTAGGTATATCATATCTCTCTAATAATTCTAAGATTCCAAAAGGAGTTGCCGGAATAAAAGTAGTCATATCCAGCGCCATTTTTCCAAAGTTTGTTGGATGGAAACCATCAACATCTTTATCTGGATCTACAGCATTCAACACATTTTGTGTGTTGATTTGAGAAGGTAATGGCAGTTGAATAATAAAGCCATCTATATCATCATTTTGATTTAGTTCTTCTATTTTAGCTAGCAATTCAAGTTCACTAACCGTATGTGGCAAGGTAAAAAGTGAAGATTTAAATCCTACTCTCTCGCAGGCCTTTACCTTACTGTTTACATAAGTTAAACTCGCTCCATCCTTACCAACGATGATCGCAGCCAGATGCGGAACTTTTTCACCTCGCTTTATAATTTTGGCAACCTCAGCAGCAATTTCATCCTTGATGTCATCGCTTACTTTTTTACCGTCTAGAATTGTCATTTAATTGTTGTGTGTTTGTGTTATTCAAATTCTAATATAATAAAAGAAAAAAGGGATTATTTCATCCCTTTCATCATTTGCATCATTTTCTTTCCGCCACCACCTTGCATCATCTTCATCATCTTACCCATTTGGTTGAATTGTTTTAATAATTGATTCACCTGTTGAACTGATGTTCCTGAACCTTTAGCAATTCTTTTCTTACGGTTGGCATTTATAACTGTTGGAGTAGTTCTTTCTTCAATTGTCATAGAATAGATTATTGCTTCTACATGTTTAAAAGCATCATCATCAATATCTACATCTTTCAGCATTTTTCCTGCACCCGGGATCATTCCCATAAGATCTTTCATAGATCCCATTTTCTTGATCTGTTGTAACTGATTCAAGAAATCATCAAAACCAAATTGATTCTTGGCGATCTTTTTCTGAAGTTTTCTAGCTTCCTCTTCATCATATTGTTCCTGAGCACGCTCTACAAGGGAAATAACATCTCCCATCCCCAAAATTCTTTCGGCCATACGAGAAGGATAGAATACATCTATAGCATCCATTTTCTCTCCAGTACCAATAAATTTGATAGGTTTATTTACTACAGACTTAATAGAGATAGCAGCTCCACCTCGAGTATCCCCGTCTAATTTGGTAAGAATAACCCCGTCAAAATTAAGTTTTTCATTAAAGGCTTTTGCAGTATTTACAGCATCTTGCCCCGTCATAGAATCTACCACAAATAAAGTTTCTTGTGGTTTAATGGCAGCATGTATATTGGCGATCTCGGTCATCATGGCTTCATCTACAGCCAATCGACCAGCGGTATCTATAATAACAACATTATGTCCATTTTGCTTTGCATGCGCAATAGCATCCTGAGCGATCTTTACCGGATCTTGATTTCCTTCATCACTATAAACCTCAACTCCAACTTGATCTCCAACAACGTGTAACTGATTTATCGCTGCAGGTCTGTAAATATCACAGGCAACCAATAATGGATTCTTAGATTTTTTAGTTTTAAGATAATTTGCAAGTTTACCAGAGAAAGTAGTTTTACCACTACCTTGCAAACCAGACATTAAAATAACCGATGGATTTCCCGAAAGATTAATTCCTTCAGCTTCTCCCCCCATTAACTCGGTAAGCTCATCTTTAACAAGCTTTACCATTAATTGCCCTGGCTTTAAAGCAGTAAGTACATCTTGACCTAAGGCTTTTTCTTTTACAGTACTGGTAAAATCTTTGGCTATTTTATAGTTAACATCGGCATCTACCAACGCTCTTCTTACCTCTTTTAAGGTTTCAGCAACGTTTACCTCGGTAATTTGCCCGTGCCCTTTTAATATGTGTAAGGCATTATCTAACTTATCGCTTAAACTATCAAACATAATTCTTTCTTCTGATTTAAGTTTTTCCGCATTTTACTGCGAATTGCAAATTTAATGATTTGAGACTGAAGTGAAAAGATTTATTTAGAAACAATATTTTTCCTAATACTTACTATTCTTTGACACTTTAGCTTTAGCTTAAAAATTGCTGGTTGTTAATTGCTAATTGGTTATTGAAATTTACATTCTTTCTGGCACCTGAATTCCCAATAATTGGAAAGCAGATTTTATAACGACCCCAACTACCTTAGATAACTGCACTCTGAACATTTTTTCTGAAATATCTTCTGTCCCCAAAATGGTTACATTTTGATAAAATGAATTGAATTCTTTTACCAGATCATAAGTGTAATTAGCTATTAACGCCGGACTATGATTCTCTGCTGCTAACTGAATTGTTTCAGGATAAGATTGTAATTGTTTAATTAAAGCTTTCTCTTTATCATGAAGTTTATAATCTTCATCAATTTCTACTTCCTTATCCAGATCAAAATTTGCCTTTCTAAGGATAGATTGAATTCTGGCATAGGTATATTGAATAAAAGGCCCTGTATTTCCTTGAAAATCTACAGATTCTTCCGGATTGAATAAAATTCTCTTCTTAGGATCTACCTTCAGGATATAATATTTAAGTGCTCCAAGCCCTATCATTTTATACAAATCGGCTTTCTCTTCTGGAGAATATTCATCAAGTTTTCCTAATTCCTCTGAAATTTCTTTTGCAGTAGTAGTCATTTGCTCCATCAACTCATCTGCATCTACAACCGTTCCTTCTCTACTCTTCATTTTTCCTGAAGGAAGATCCACCATTCCATAACTTAAATGATAAAGGTAGTTTGCCCATTCAAAACCAAGTTTTTTCAAGATCAGGAATAACACCTTGAAATGATAATCTTGTTCATTCCCTACGGTATAAACCATCCCATCTATATCAAAATCTTTCACCCTTTGTATAGCAGTCCCAATATCTTGAGTCATGTAAACTGCAGTTCCATCACTTCTTAAGACAATCTTTTCATCCAACCCATCTTCAGTAAGATCTATCCATACACTTCCATCTTCCTTCTTATAGAAAACACCTTTTTCAAGACCTTGTGCAACTACATCTTTCCCTAATAAATAGGTTTCACTTTCATAGTAATTCTTATCAAAATCTACTCCCATGGCATCATAGGTTTTTTCAAACCCATCATACACCCAAGTATTCATTCTTTTCCAAAGCTCAACGGTTTCCTTATCTCCAGCTTCCCACTTTAGCAACATATCTTTTGCTTCCACAAAAATTGGAGCTTCTACTTTAGCTTCATCTTCAGTTTTACCTTGAGCAATTAATTCTGAAATTTCTTTTTTATATTCTTGATCGAACTTCACATAGTAGTTCCCTACCAGCTTATCACCTTTTAACCCTGTAGACTCCGGAGTTTCTTCATTTCCGAACTTCTTCCAAGCCAACATAGATTTACAAATATGTATTCCACGATCGTTAATGATCTGAGTTTTATACACATTATTCCCACTAGCCTTCAAGATCTCTGCAACAGAATATCCTAACAAGTTATTTCTAACATGTCCTAAGTGCAAAGGTTTATTGGTATTTGGAGAAGAGTATTCTACCATGATAGTCTTAGAACTATCGGTAATCTCCACTTTTCCAAAATCTTCTTCAGAAGCAACCTCTTTAAAGAAATCTAAATAAAATGAATCACTTAAAACGATATTCAAAAAGCCTTTTACCACATTAAAATCAGTAACTACATCTACCGACTTAACTAAACTTTCGCCAATAAACTGCCCTAATTGAACTGGATTGGTTTTAATTTGCCTTAGCATTGGGAAAGTTACAATGGTAATATCTCCTTCAAAATCTTTACGGGTAGGCTGAAATTCTATATTTTCAAGGCTCACCCCATACTCTTGCTCTAATGCACTTTTTACCTCTTGTTCTATGGTTTCCTGAATATTCATTCTTTAGTTCTTTTATCGTTTTATGCGTGATAGGCCGCAAAGATAATAGATTTTAACGGCAAGCTGTACCCCTTTAAGCTCAAATTCTTATCTTTATAAAAAAGCGAAAATGCTATTAAATATTAGCTACAACAGGCCGGAAATAAAGGAAAAGATTAATGCAGAAGTTGGAAAACCCTTTCCGCTTGTACAACGCTTCAAATTAAACGGCACGGGTTCTCCAAAATTGAATATTACAAGCACTAGTATAGAGATTCATAATTTATTGATTTTGGACAGCAATTTGAACGTTTGTAATATAGAAATGAGGCCTGATGGAATTATTGTAATGTTTAGAGCTTTATTAGATACTTATGCGCTCATAATCCCTTACTACAAACTCAACTTGTATAAGGGTAAAGCTGAAGAATATTCTATCTATAAAGATCATTATTTTATTAAAGTGAAGGCCAATACGCCTCAAATTCATAAATATATGATGAAGATCTTACATTATAAATCTGATAATTCTCCTACCCAGCTTGAAGATCTTAGATAACCTTTACTTTACAAAGCCCAATTTTAAAAGCCTTTAGATAATATAAGCTTAAATTTATATTGATTTTGCAATGGGATTTACGGTGCAACTTTGCCGCAAAAACAAATGGAATTATTCATTTATGTATTTGCAGCATTATTTTCGGTAATAAACCCATTAGGAACAGTACCTATCTTTGTTGGACTAACCCAAGAAGATTCTTCTGCTGAAAGATCAAAAACCTCCCTTCTAACGGCAATCAATATATTTGTGATCTTGGTGATCTCATTTTTTACGGGCAGATATCTGCTTCAATTCTTCGGGATAAGTATAGAATCTTTGCGTATTGCAGGTGGACTCATTATTGTTACCTCTGGTTTTGCTTTGCTTACAGGATCTTTTTCTAAACACAAAGGAATGGACAAACGGGTAAAAGATGACGCGTATCAAAGAGAAGGCGTTTCTTTAACTCCTTTAGCCATACCAATGCTCGCAGGACCGGGATCTATTTCTATGTTAATTGGAATGTATGAAGAATATGAAGTGTTTTCAGAAAGAATAATTACCGTTGCGGCAATTTTAGCTGTTTGTCTAGCAACTTTTCTGGTTCTTAAAAGCTCTCACTATATTGTGAAAATGCTGGGAGCATCCGGTATTAATGCAATTTCAAGAATAATTGGTTTTATTGTGATAGCTATCGGAATAGAATATATAAGCTCCTCGTTGATCGCCGTGATCAATTCAGCATTTAATTAAGAAGTGTTTATCGTTTTCTAAAAGCTAATCCACCAATTAAGGAAAGAATCCCTAAGCCTATCATTGCATAAGATTGTGTATTATCTCCCTGTGCCTCCACTTTTAGAGGGCCAGCCTGCAAAGAAACTTCAGGAGTGATCAAAGTATAAAGTCCGTATCCAACTAAGCCAAAACCTAAAATTAGTAAAACGATTTTTAGGGTGTTATTCATTTTATAATTATTTATTAATAGCAGTGAAAGTAATCATTTAATTCCTAAATTATAAAATATAAAACAGGGAAATGAGGATATTACTTACCGGAGCAAATGGATACATAGGACTTAGACTTCTACCGCAATTATTAGAGATGGGCCATGAAGTTATTTGCGCCGTAAGAAACAAGAACCGCTTGGCGGTAACTAAAGAACAACTAAAAAAAATCGAAATAGTTGAGTTAGATTTCCTGGAAGAACCTAAAATTCCTGAAGCAATTAAGAATATAGATATTGCTTACTATCTTATTCACTCCATGACTGGCTCCACCAAAGATTTTGACAGTCAGGAATCTCAGGCAGCCAGAAATTTTAATACCATTATGGCTGGCACCTCTGTAAAACAAGTGATCTACCTCAGCGGAATTGTGAATGAAGACAAACTCTCCAAACATCTTCAATCTAGAAAACAAGTGGAAGATATCTTGTACAAAGGAGATTTTCATACAACGGTACTAAGAGCTGCAATTATTGTAGGCTCTGGAAGTTCTTCTTTTGAAATCATTCGAGATCTGTGCGAAAAATTGCCTTTAATGGTTACTCCTACTTGGGTTAAAACTAAGTGCCAGCCCATTGCTATACGTGATGTACTTCACTTTTTAACCGGTGTAATTGGAAATGAACAATGTTATGATCAATCTTTTGATATTGGCGGCCCAGATATTCTGTCTTATAAAGAAATGATGCAACAATATGCCGAAGTGAGAGAGCTCAATCTATGGATAATAGATGTGCCTTTTCTTTCTCCTAAAATCTCATCATACTGGTTATATTTTGTAACCTCAACTTCATATAAACTCGCGCTTAATCTAGTAGATAGCATGAGGATTGAAGTGATCTCTAATGATAAAAGATTACAAGATATTCTAGATCTCCATCCAATAACATATAGAGAAGCAATAGAACTTGCCTTTTATAAAATAGAGCAAAACCAAGTAGTTTCCAGCTGGAAAGACTCTATGAGCAGCGGAAGATTCAGAAAAGATCTAAATCAATATATTCAAGTTCCAACTTTTGGTTGCGTAAAAGATGAACAATCTATTGAAGTTGAAAATCCGGAAGAAGTACTAGAACGTATTTGGGCAATTGGAGGCATGCGCGGTTGGTATTATGGAAATTGGCTCTGGAAGATTCGCGGATACATGGATAAATTATTTGGTGGTGTTGGCTTAAGAAGAGGCCGTACGCATCCTACCCAAATCTCTGCAGGCGATTCTTTAGATTTCTGGAGAGTATTGCTGGCAGATAAGGAAGAAAAAAGATTACTCTTATTTGCTGAAATGAAAGTTCCAGGAGAAGCTTGGTTAGAATTTGAAATAGATGACAAAAATGTTTTGCACCAAACTGCCACTTTTAGACCCCGAGGAATTTGGGGAAGATTATACTGGTATACTATGCTCCCATTTCATTATTTTATCTTTGATGGTATGATTAACAAAATTGCTAAAGGCGATAGATAAAAAACCCATTATTGAAGAATCATATTTCACCAATAGGTAAAAATCTTAAACTCCTAGTCTCGACAGGAATACTTCTCGGCACAGCCCTATTTATATTTTTCGCTACAGACACTTTCTATAATTTAATTGAAGATGGTTCTATTTGGGTTCGAGAATGGTTTGGTAGCTTTTATTTATGGTTAGGCTTAATCTGTGTATTGTTCCTTTTAGGAATTGCAATTTCAAAAATAGGATCACTAAGATTAGGAAACTCACCTCCTGAATTTAACCGTTGGTCTTGGATTGCTATGTTATACAGCGCAGGGATGGGAGCTGGAATTTTACTCAGAAGCGTACAGGAACCGGTTTACATGTTCCAGAATAATCCAATCCAAACTGGCAGTTCACCAGAAGTTATTGCCTTAGAATATACTTTTTACCAATGGGGTTTTACCGCTTGGGCATTCTATGCTATTTTTGCACTTTTAGTTGGTTACGCCCTTTTCATAAAGAATGATCATATAAGACTTGGCACGAGTTTACCTCACTTTAAACGTGTAAAATTTCTTCCTGGTGGCATAGATGTTTTAACTATTCTTACTACTGTAATTGGGCTAGTGGCAGCCATTGGTCTTGGAACCACACAAATTGAAGGAGGAATTAGTCACTTACTTTCCAAACCTTCAGGTGATCTATGCACAACATTATTCTTGGTATTTGTTATCTGTTTTATAGCGTTTTTATCGGCTTGGCAGGGAATGCATAAAGGAATTAAGAGAATTTCTAATTGGAATATCTACCTTACCTTGATCTTACTCGTGTTTGTATTTGTACAAAGCGATATGTCATTGATCTTTTCCAATTTCCTCTCCGCTACTTATCACTATATCATAGATTTTATTCCGCTGAGTATTGCTTATGGAAATTATGATCCGGGGAAAGAGTTTCTAACAGATTGGACGTATTATTATTGGGCATTTTGGTTGGCTTGGGCACCGTTTACAGGAATCTTTATCGCTCGAATTTCAAAAGGAAGAACTATTAGAGAGATGATATTAGGAGTTTTGATCATTCCATCACTTGGAACCTTTTTCTGGTTCAGTGTTTTTGGATCTTCAGCCTTTAATTTAATTGAACAATGGGGAACTTATAACAATGAATTCGGAAATGTTTTTACATCACTATTCATCTTCCTCCAAAATTATCCGTTGTCTGTAATTGTAAATTTACTGGTAGTACTCTTGTTAATTAGTTTCCTAGTAACATCAGTAGATTCTGCCATTTACGTATTAAGCATGTTTTCTTCTAAAAAAAACAAAGAGCCGAAAAAGAAATTTCGACTCATTTGGGCATTGATTATTTTTATATTTTCTGAAGCCATTGTGATTCTTGGAAATATTAAACCAGACAGCGATGTACTTACCGCTATGCAAAAGTTTTTAATTATTGGATCTCTCCCTTTTGCATTTTTCACTTTAGGAGTAATCATCCTACTCACAAGAACCCTATTCAAAAAAACCGAAGTTCTTGAAGAAACTTCTAATTAACTTATTTTTTCGGCAAGAACACTTCTGCCATCATACATCTAGCACTTCCACCGCCACAAGTTTCAATAGTATTAAGGTCTGCACTTAATATTTCGCAATGTTTTTCTATCGCGTTAATCTGACCTTTATTGAGAGATTTAAGAGCGGTAGCACTCATTACTAGATATTTTTTATCATTTGCTCCTTTTACTTGCAGCATATTCCCGGCAAATTCATGAATTTGAACCTCAGAAATTCTAATGATCTCTTTCCCATCTTCTTTTAGATGCTTCAATACATTTTTTCGCTCTTTAGGATCATCAATACTGTCTGCACAAATCACGGCAAAATCTTCTGCCACACACATCATTACATTGGTATGGTAAATTGGCATTCTTTTACCACTTACGTCTTGATAAGAATTGAAGATCACAGGTGTAAATTCAAAATCTTCACAAAATTCTATCAGTAGCTCTTCATCTGCTCTTGGAGAAAGCGCGCAATATGCCTTTCTATTCACTCTATCTAAAATCAAGCTTCCTGTACCTTCTAAAAAAACATCTTCATCTTCAGCTTCTGTATAATCTATTACTTCATCTATTTTGAAACCTCGCGATTCTAATTGCTCAAAGAACTCCATTCTGCGTTCTCTTCTTCTATTCTCAGCAAACATCGGGTAGATTCCCACTCTCCCACTTTGGTGAAAAGAAACCCAATTATTAGGAAATATAGAGTCCGGAGTATCTTCTTCCTTAACATCATCTACCACAACAACGTTCACTCCTACCTTTGTCAATTTTTCCACAAAAGCATCAAATTCTCCTTGTGCCTGCTTATTTATTTCCTCTTGCTTGATTTGTAAATCTTCCTGAAAATAGTTGTTTACAGCAGTTTCTTCATTCATCCTGAAATTTACAGGACGTACCATTAAAACGGTATTTGTTATTTGTTCCATCTTCATTTTCTTTCTATTCTCTAATTAATGGTAAAGTTGAACATCTTAGCAATCCTTCCTGTTTAGAAATTTCAGCATAAGGAACCTCTTCTACCGTAATATTTTGTTCTCGTAACCAAGTATTCAATCTAGTAAAGTTCTTTTCAGAAATTACCACATCTTCGGAAATTGAAAACACATTAGAATTCATATAATACATTTCGTCTCTGGTAATCTCAAAAACATTCTCTTTTCCGAATAGATGCACTAGCCAATCATATTCTTCTTCTATTAAAAATCCACCTTTGTAAATAATAGCCTTGTCTTTTCCTACAGGTTGAAAACAACAATCTAAATGCAAGGCATTATCTTTTGCCACCGTATTAGATTTTTTAAGACTGAAGGATTTCACTTTTCTATTTGGAAATACATCTTGGAGCCATTGCACACCTTTCATGTTGGTTCTAGCTGTTATAAAATCTTTATAATCTTCTCCTTTATAAGTACCTACCAAGATATAATTTTTATAAGGCATCACATCTCCACCTTCCATATGCGCATCTTCTGGCATAGTTAGAACCTTTGTAGGATCTATTTGCTCTATTACATGGTTTATGGCTTCTATTTCTTCATCTCTATCCGGAAGGATATTGGCTTTTATAAATTTATCATCTATTACAAAAGCAATATCTCTGGTAAAAATCTGATTGTAATCTTCTATAAGTTTAGGCCTAAATACTTTTACATCGTATTTTTCAAAAACGGCTGCTACAGCTTCCATCTCTTCTACCATATCTTTTTCTAAAGGATATGTACCGGCAGCAATAAATTCAGCCGATTTTGGATCATAAGCATCTTTAAGTTCTGGAGTTGGACCATTGCTAACAGCGGTTCCAAGAACAACAGCTTTTAAAGGAGCGGTTTCACTGGTGATGTTTAGTTTCAACATTTTAGTGGGTTTTTGGCAAATATAAAAAAAGCTCCATTGTTGAATGAAGCTTTTTTTATTTTGATATCAATAATAATTATCTTTTCTCTAATTCTTTAAATCCGCGTAGTGCTTCCCCAACATAAACCTGTCTTGGTCTACCAATTGGTTCTTTGCCTAAACGCATTTCTCTCCATTGAGCGATCCATCCTGGAAGTCTTCCTACTGCAAACATTACAGTAAACATTTCAGTTGGAATACCCATTGCTCGGTAAATAATCCCTGAATAGAAATCTACGTTTGGATATAATTTTCTTTCTACGAAGTATTCATCTTCTAATGCAGCTTTTTCTAAACTCTTAGCGATATCAAGAATTGGATCGTCTACACCTAAAGCATCTAAAACTTCATCTGCAGCTTTTTTGATGATCTTAGCACGTGGATCAAAGTTTTTGTATACTCTGTGTCCAAAGCCCATTAATCTAAATGGATCATCTTTATCTTTTGCTTTGTCTAAGAATTTTGAAGTATCACCACCATCAGCTTTAATCTCTTCTAACATTTCAATTACTGCTTGGTTAGCTCCACCGTGAAGTGGTCCCCAAAGAGCAGATACACCTGCTGAAATTGATGCGAATAATCCAGCATGAGAAGATCCAACGATTCTTACGGTAGATGTAGAACAGTTTTGTTCATGATCTGCATGAAGAATTAGTAATTTATCTAAAGCATCTACTACAGTTTGATCTAATTTATAATCTTCACCAGATTTAGCGAACATCATTTTTAGTAAACTCTCAACATATCCAAGATTGTTATCTCTATTATCAAGAGACATATCATTTCTTTTACGTAAAGTCCAGGCTGCAAGTGTTGGGAATTTAGCCAACAACTTAACAATTGCCTTATACATATCTTCTTCAGAATCTACATTTACAGATTTTGGATTGAAGGCGATAAGAGCACTTGTTAAGGAAGATAACATTCCCATTGGGTGAGCAGAAGGTGGAAAACCGTTTATAACAGTTTTCATATCATGATTTACCTCACTCTGATCCTTGATATCATCTTTAAATTTATTTAATTGTTGCTTGTTTGGAAGTTCTCCAAAGATCAATAAGAATACTACTTCAAGAAAATCAGCTTTTTCAGCAAGATCTTCAATAGCATATCCTCTATATCTTAAAATCCCTTTTTCACCATCAAGAAAAGTAATGGCGCTTTCACAACTTCCTGTATTTTTAAATCCTGGATCTAGAGTTATTACTCCAGTTTCTCCTCTTAAACTTTTAATATCAATGGCAACTTCATTTTCAGTTCCAATGGTTATAGGAAACTCATATTTTTTCCCATCAATCTCTAGCGTAGCAACTTTTGACATATAATTATAACTTTTTCTGATTAATTTTTCGGATTGCTAAAATACAAAATAAGTGGCTAAAAGCCGCCTATTCCGCATTGTAATTTGCCATAACACCTATAACTTTAGCAATATTTTTGGAAAAAAACAGCTAAAAAAATCCCCATCAGATAATGATGGGGATTTTATATAAAATTTAAGTTCTTTTATTAGATCTTAAAAGCGTTCTTCTGTGGAAAATATGCAATACTTCCCAACTCTTCTTCAATACGTAATAATTGATTGTATTTTGCCATTCTATCACTTCTAGAAGCAGAACCAGTTTTAATTTGTCCCGTGTTTAAAGCGACAGCAAGATCTGCAATGGTGTTATCTTCGGTTTCTCCAGATCTGTGTGAGATTACGCTAGTATACCCTGCATTTTTTGCCATGTTAACCGCAGCAATAGTTTCGGTAAGGGTACCAATTTGGTTTACTTTAATAAGAATAGAATTTGCAATTCCTTCGTTTATTCCTCTAGAAAGACGTTCTACGTTAGTTACAAAAAGATCATCACCAACCAACTGAACTTTATCTCCAATCTTATCTGTTAGGTATTTCCATCCTTCCCAATCATTCTCATCCATTCCATCTTCAATAGAGATAATTGGATATTTAGAAGCAAGTTCCGCTAAATAATCTGCTTGTTCTTCACTGCTTCTTGTTACTCCACCTTCACCTTCAAATTTCTTATAATCATATTTTCCGTTTTCATAGAATTCTGCAGCAGCACAATCTAAAGCGATCATTACTTCATCCCCACCTTTATAACCAGCTTTGTCAATCGCTAATAAAATTGTTTCCAAAGCATCTTCTGTTCCATCCAGCGTTGGAGCAAATCCACCTTCATCACCAACAGCTGTACTTAAACCTCTATCGTGTAATACTTTTTTAAGATTGTGGAAGATCTCTGTTCCCATTTGAAGTGCATGAGAAAAGGTCTTGGCCTTTACCGGCATAATCATAAATTCTTGAAATGCAATTGGAGCATCACTATGAGAACCACCATTAATAATATTCATCATTGGTACCGGAAGCGTGTTAGCACTAACCCCTCCAATATATCTATACAACGGCATGTTAAGCTCGTTAGCAGCAGCCTTAGCAACTGCCAAAGAAACACCTAGTATTGCGTTAGCACCAAGCTTCGCTTTATTTGGCGTCCCGTCTAATTCGATCATTGCCTGATCTATTAAATTTTGATCGAAAACTGAATATCCTAACAATTCTTCTGCAAGAACAGTATTTACATTTTCAACAGCTTTAGAAACTCCTTTACCCATGAATTTTTTTCCACCGTCTCTTAACTCTACAGCTTCATGTTCTCCAGTAGAAGCTCCTGAAGGTACTGCGGCTCTACCTAAAATTCCATTTTCTGTTATTATGTCTACTTCTACAGTAGGATTCCCTCGAGAATCAAATATCTGACGTGCGTGAATATTGATAATTATACTCATAATATTATATTTTGTTTTTAAATAGTAATCAGATGACAAGATACAAATTGAAGCTCAATTTTTTGCGAATTCTGCTATATTTAGACGGATATTCTACGATATCGTTTTCGGAAATAATGTTCAAAAATAACTATTTTACAAAAGGATCCCAATTAAATCTAATGCCAAATCCAAGAGTTGTTGTATTCCAAATCTTAGCATCGATATCATATTTAGAAAAATCGAGATCTTGAAATGCTTCTTCCACATCAAGGAACGTGAGGTTAAGTGATAAACTGAACCAATATTTTTCTGCTTCAATTGCAAATCCCTCTATTCCGACAGCAAAACTCCAAAATGAAACGGATTTCTTTACCTTTTGAGATTCTTCAAGGTGATATTCTTTTCCACTGCTAGACAGCTCATAATAATTAGCCTTAGCCGCAGCTTCACCTATATGATATTTTGGAGTGATTGTGATAAAAGCATCATCTCTCCCGAACTTAAATTTGGGAGCAAGAGTTAACAGAGGAACCGTCATAGTTCTTGAAAGATATGCAACTTCAGAATAATTAGGGTCTACAGGATTTGATACTTTAATATTGCTTGGAGAACCCATATATAAATCAAAACCGACTTCTGGAGCAAAAAATTTCCATCGATAGACCTGCGCTCCGGCATTAAAGTTAAAATAGGCATCGCCTTCAAAGTGGGTATGCCTATAATACTCTATACCTCCATAAAAGACTGGATGTTTTTGAGCAACCAAAGGTTGAAAAAGAAAAAAAAGAATTAGAAAGTAAAAATACTTCAATGTATGAGCTTAATAATTTAACGCATTTCAGGACTTTTCTTTTCTTTACCTAGTTTAAAACCGAGTTGAAAAGCAATATGGGAAGCCAAATATGCATTATCCCGATCATTGAATCCTAACCCAAGCCCTAGCGTTAAATTCAATTTAAAATTGCTATTGTAAACACGTTGCAAACCCCAGGCTGGCCCCACAAAACCACTGTAATCATTATCAAGTTGCATATCTCCGATAATAGGATCACCACTAGCAATCACACCTACCGCTGCAAGGTAATTCCCACTGTTTTCTGAGGTCTTTTTACCTTTTTCCATTCTTTTATCAAGATTGTAGAAATATCGATACTGTGTTTCGAACTCCGGATAGATACCATATTCAGGATTCTCGAGATAGGAAGCATCATGATAACCAAATCCCATTCCTAATACAGCATCAATTGTTGATTTATTAGAAACTGAAACTTCATATTCTAAAGAAGGCATTAAAAAATTTAGGGAGAATTGATCTTGTGTAGAGGTTTGTGAGAATGATGAAAGACCACTTAAAAGGAATAGTGCAACAAAAAACTGTTTCATTAATTTGAATTTGATTGATGAATAAAAAACAAATTTAATTTTTTATTACGCTATCACAACTGTCTTAATGATTAATATAAGCATTAACAAAAAAACCCAAGGCTTTTACCTTGGGTTTAAAAAAATGGATGACAGTAACTTTTATTTTGATGCCTTTATTCTTTCTATAAATTCGTCAAATAAATAGTTCGCATCATGTGGCCCAGGACTTGCTTCTGGGTGATATTGTACAGAGAAACAATTCTTATTTGTCATTTCTAAGCCTCCAATGGTATCATCATTCAAACAAACATGAGTGATTTTTACATTTGGATTAGCCTCTGCTTCTTTTCTATCGACTGCAAAACCGTGATTTTGAGAAGTAATTTCTCCTTTTCCAGTTTTTAAATTCATCACCGGATGATTAATTCCTCTATGTCCATGATGCATTTTATAGGTAGAAATTCCATTAGCAATGGCTATCACCTGATGACCTAAACATATCCCGAATAAAGGATGATCTTTTTCTAAAATAGTTTTTGTTAAATCTATAGCAGCAGAAAGTGGTTGTGGATCCCCCGGCCCATTAGAAAGAAAATATCCGTCTGGGCTCCATGCACTCATTTCTTCATAAGTAGCATTATACGGGTAAACCTTTATGTAAGCATCTCTTTCAGCTAAATTTCTAAGGATGTTCTTTTTTATCCCTATGTCTAAAGCAGCAATTTTGTAAGTTGCAGTTTCTTCTCCGAAGAAATACGGTTCTTTAGTAGACACTTTTGATGCTAACTCCAAACCGTTCATATCCGGGACATTTTTTAACTGCTCCTTTAATCCTTCAATATTATCTACATCTGTAGAGATGATAGCATTCATTGCACCGTTTTCTCTTATATAGGTTACAAGAGCTCTTGTGTCAACATCTGAGATTGCGAACAAATTACTGCCTTCTAGAAACTCCTGAAGAGAAGAATCGGCACTTGGCCTGCTGTAATTATAGCTGAAGTTTTTACAAATTAAACCTGATATTTTAGCTTTATCAGATTCATTTTCTTCAGTTTTTGTACCATAATTACCAATATGGGCATTGGTAGTAACCATTAGCTGGCCATAATAAGATGGATCTGTAAATATTTCCTGATAACCGGTCATTCCAGTATTGAAACAAACTTCTCCTACGGCATTTCCATCCTTGTCTCCTACAGATTTACCATGAAAAATGGTACCGTCTGCTAATAAGATAATTGCTTTTTTTCTTGCTTGGTATTTCATGTCTTAGTTTACAAAGTTGCGGCAAATTTAAACATCTTTACAACATCTGCCTGATTGTTATATGACAAATTATTCTTCTGAACAAACTCCTTAATTTCTGATTTATTTTTTTCAAAATAATCTAAGAGATCATGTTTCCTTAAGGATATCTCCTTATATCCAAAATCGGTTTTTATATAAAATAGTTTTTCAATAGTAACTTTATCCGGAAAATCAAATCCTCCGGTAATTGCATTCTGCTTAGCTTTTTTCAATTCAGTTACATATTTCTTTAAAAGCTCACTATTATCATCTTTAAAAAGAACTTCAAAATAACCGGACACACCAGAACCGTTCTTTGAAAGATATATGAAAACCTTATTATTAATAGCTATGGAATCTGCAATAGAATTAGAAAAAACAAAAGTAGAATCATTCCCTACTTTCGCTTCGAATTGATCACTATAAGCATTGTAATTGAAATTGGTAAGACTAACCGTTTTCTTATCTTTTAAAAACACAAAGCCTCTATTAGCCCATTTTTCAAATAGATATGGATTACCATCAACATCATGATTAATTGCGGGAGATAGAGGGATAGAATTACCTGTAGAATTTCTTAGATAAGTGTTCAGATCAACATTTGAATCCTTATTTTGAGAAAAAGAAAGGCTTATTAAAGATATAATAGCTAATAATGTAAATAGATGTTTCATAATTTTAAATATACTTTAAAAACGCTAAAAATAATTTCAAAAAAAAAGGATAAACCGAAACGGCTTATCCTTTTTTAATAATTTGACTTGAAAGAATCATTTCTACTCTTCTTTTTTATCGTCTTTCTTTTCTGCTTTAGATTCAGATTTTTTGCTATCTGCTTTAGCAGGAGCTGCTGCATCCGATTCTGCTTTTTTCTTACCAGCTCTACGAGTAGTTTTCTTCTTCTCTGGCTTAGTAAGATTATAAATTTCATTGTAATCTACTAGTTCGATCATTGCCATATCAGCATTATCTCCTAAACGATTACCTAACTTTATAATTCTTGTGTAACCTCCTGGACGATCTCCAATTTTAGGTGCTACATCACGAAATAATTCTGCAACAAATTCTTTCTGACGAAGTTTAGCAAAAACCAATCTTCTATTGTGTGTAGTATCTACTTTAGATTTGGTAACCAAAGGCTCAACAAACTGCTTTAAAGCTTTCGCTTTAGCCACAGTTGTGTTAATACGTTTATGCTCAATTAGGGAACAAGCCATGTTAGCCAACATAGACTTACGGTGTGCCGTTTTTCTTCCTAAATGATTTATTTTTTTTCCGTGTCTCATTACTATTCTCTTTTAGACTTATTATCCAGAAACTGGAAACTAGTCTTTATCCAATTTATATTTTGATAGATCCATACCAAAGTTTAAACCTTTATTGTTCACAAGCTCTTCAAGCTCGGTTAAAGATTTCTTACCGAAGTTACGGA
>Ga0209309_10000426_pt1 | contig 50895 bp, 44 predicted proteins | sample COGITO_mtgs_1204_2_FD_184807 | JGI IMG/M metagenome (GOLD analysis project Ga0209309, IMG submission 184807) | Pelagic marine microbial communities from North Sea - COGITO_mtgs_120412 (SPAdes) (version 2) | ecosystem: Environmental > Aquatic > Marine > Epipelagic ... | reverse complement strand
ATTTTCAATCTAAGCTCGAAGGTAGGGCGAAGTTTATGGTGAAACATACACCTATCGGGTATCTGGACGCATAACGCAATTTAATAAGGAGGGAAATTTTTACTATTTTAAATCATTTCCATAGTCGATGGCACGATGCAATGTTTATCTCAAGACCTGAATTCAATAAGCAAGTGCAACTCAGCATGTCGTACTAGAGGTTAAACTGCGGTAGCATCATAACCTTTCGTTCCGGCAAGAATGAGAGGTACATATGAGACGCTACACACAGTTAACCCGAGATCAAAGATACCAGATACAGGCATTAAAGAAAGCAGGACTGAACCAGACAGAGACAGCAAAAATTGTGGGTGTTCATAAGTCTACGATCAGCCGTGAGTTCAAACGTAATACGGGCTTGCGTGGATATCGACCGAAGCAAGCTCATAGGTTGTCTGTTGTGCGTTGTCAGGGGAAGCTTCAACCCCGTATCAATATTTAGAATTGGTCTCTGGTCTCGTGCCTACTTCGAGAGGAATGGAGCCCTGAGCAGATCAGTCTCTGGCTTGCGGCTGAGGACAGCCTTAAGATTAGCCATGAGTGGATTTATCAATACGTCCTCCAGGACAAAGCAAAGGGTGGAACTCTTTATCGTCACCTGCGTTGTCAGAAACAACGACGCAAACAATATGGTAGTTACAGTCGCCGGGGCCAATTGATCAACCGTATTAGCATTGATGAGCGCCCAGTGATTGTTGATACACGGTCTCGCCTGGGGGATTGGGAGCTTGATACCATTATTGGAAAAGCGCACAAGCAAGCTATCGTCTCTTTGACTGAGCGAAAATCACGATTGACCCTTATTCGTAAAGTCGATTGGAAGACGGCTGATAATGTCGCAGAGGCCATTATTAATTTACTCAAGCCGATTTCCTGCCGGGTACATACCATGACTTCAGATAATGGCAAGGAGTTCGCAAGGCATGAAACGATAGCCAAGGCACTCAAGGCGAAATTCTACTTTGCTCATCCTTATGCTTCATGGCAGCGCGGATTGAATGAGAATACGAATGGTCTTATCCGACAGTACTTCCCAAAGGATTGTGACTTTACCATGATAACTGAAAAGCAGATTAATCTTGTCATGGATAGATTGAACAACCGCCCCCGGAAATGTCTTGGCATAAAAACTCCCAATCAGGTATTCTTTGGAATTGATCCACCTGTTGCACTAGCTACTTGAATCCGCGTTATTAATGAAGGTGGACCTCACGAAGTTAAAATTACAGATGCCAGCTTTAAGCGATTAGTGATCCATGATTTTGGATTGGAAACGCGTAACGGCATGAACATTGATGTTGAATCGAATCGAGATAATTTCGAAGAAGCCTTTGCGCGGGTTTGGCATGGTGATGCTGAAAGTGATGGCTTCAATGCGTTGGTTGTTGGTGCCGGATTGGCATGGCGTGAAATTGTCATTCTCCGTGCGTATTGTAAGTACCTTCGCCAGGTTGGCATTACGTACTCTCAAACATACATGGAGCAAACGTTAGCAAAGCACTCGGCTTTCGCGAGGTTGCTTGTTGATATATTTGAAATCAAATTTGATCCTGCGGCGGCGAAGAAAAAGAAAACACCAAGTGTGGAAAAAATTCGAAAAAAATATATGGAAAAACTGGAAGATGTTGCAAGTGCAGATGAAGACCGCATTCTACGTCGGTTTATCAATTTGCTCGATGTGACTAATCGAACAAACTACTTTCAGCCCACCGATGAAGGTGAATTGAAATCATACGTATCCTTTAAAATTGACTCACAAGCAGTGGAAGAAATGCCATTGCCTCAACCGTTCCGTGAAATCTGGGTGTATAGCCCGCGTGTCGAAGGTGTTCACTTGCGCTTCGGTTATGTGGCACGCGGTGGATTGCGTTGGTCAGATCGTCCAGAAGATTTCCGAACGGAAATTCTTGGCCTTGTGAAGGCGCAGCAAATTAAAAACGCCGTTATTGTTCCTGTTGGATCAAAAGGTGGTTTTGTATGTAAGCAGCCGCCGGCGGATAATAGCCGAGATGCTTTCATGGACGAGGGTATTGCTTGCTATAAAATATTCTTGTCGGGCTTGCTCGATATTACCGATAACATTTCTGGCAACCGGATCACCCAGCGTAAAAATATTGTCAGACATGACGATGACGATCCTTACCTCGTGGTTGCAGCAGACAAAGGTACGGCGACGTTCTCAGACATCGCAAACTCAGTCTCGATTGATTATGGGCATTGGCTTGGGGATGCGTTCGCATCTGGTGGCAGCCAAGGATATGACCATAAAAAAATGGGTATTACCGCGCGCGGCGGATGGGAGTCGGTAAAGCGTCATTTCCGTGAAATGGATATCGATACGCAGTCTGAAGATTTCACCTGCGTTGGCGTGGGAGACATGTCTGGTGATGTGTTTGGCAACGGGATGTTGCTGTCGAAGCATATCAAACTGTTGGCTGCATTTAACCATATGCATATCTTTGTTGATCCAGACCCAGACCCTGGCGTCACATGGACTGAACGCAAGCGCCTCTTTGATATGGGCCGGTCTTCATGGTCTGACTATGACAAGAAGAAGCTCTCCAAAGGTGGCGAAATCTTTGAGCGCAGTGCAAAATCACTGAAGCTGAATAAAGAAATCAAAGCCTTGTTTAGTTTTCAGACGGACACAGTCACGCCAAATGAATTACTCAAAGCGATCCTTAAACACAATGCTGATCTTTTGTGGTTTGGTGGTATCGGCACGTACATCAAAGCCGGGCACGAATCTGCAGCTGATGTTGGTGACCGTGCGAATGATGCAATACGAATTAATGGTGACAACGTTGGTGCCAAGGTTATTGGTGAAGGTGCAAACCTGGGCGCGACACAGTTGGGCCGGATTGAATTTGCCGCGGCTGGTGGCCGACTAAACACAGACTCAATCGATAACTCTGCGGGTGTGGATTCTTCAGACCACGAGGTCAACATCAAGATTTTACTTGGCCAGGTGACACAGGCAGGTGGTCTGGCCGAACCGGCGCGCAATAAACTTTTGGCGCGGATGAGGGATGAAGTTGCCGGATTGGTTTTGCGTCACAACTACGATCAAAGCCAAGCGATTACATTGATTGAATCGCGCGGCCTTCATGCCTCGGACAATCAGCATCGCTTAATGAAAATGCTGGAACGCTCAAATCGTTTGAACCGCAGCGTAGAATTCCTGCCAGATGACGAAGTCATGATTGAACGCGCACAAGCCAATCATGGTCTATACCGTCCAGAACTTGCGGTGCTGCTCTCATACGCAAAACTGTGGACGTACGATGAGATTTTGGCGACTAATCTGCCAGATGACCCTTACTTGTTTGAAGATCTCGTTGAATATTTCCCAACGGCGCTCCGTGATAAATATCGTGATGATATTGCCAAGCACCGTTTGCGTCGTGAGATCGTTGCAACGCGCTTGACCAACAACATGATCAATCGGATGGGCGGAAGCTTCGTCAACGAAGTTCGTGAAAAGACCGGCAAAGATGTTGGTGATATTGCTCGGGCCTGGTTCATCGCGCACGAGATCTTTGATATGCCAAAGTTATGGGCTGAGATCGAAGCGCTGGATAATAAAGTGCCGGCGAGCACGCAAACGGACATGATGATGGATACGCAGCATCTACTCGAATGGGTGACGCTTTGGTTCTTGAGGCATGGGGAAAAAGATCTGGATATCGGCGCTAACTGTAGCATGTTCTCAAAGAGTATGCAGACCTTGGCACAGAATTTATCTTCAACATTGCCGCGTCATTACGTCATAGATATGAAGAAACGTGGTGCGCCATATATTGAACAAGGCGTGCCTGAGGGACTGGCTCTTCGTGTTGCCAATCTTGTAAACCTTTATTCTGGTTGCGATATCGTTCGTCTGGCGATCAGACGGAAGATGGATGTTTTGAATGTCGCAAAAGGATACTTTGCGATTGGAACACGCTTTAAGATGGGTCGTTTACGTGCTGCGGCTGAAGGTCTTGATTCTGATAGCCATTGGCAACAGCTTGCGATCGCGGCGTTGGTCGAAGAAATCTATAGTCATCAGTTGCACCTCACAGAAAAGGTTCTTGATACGGCTAAGAAAGGGAAATCGTCGACGCAGGCTGTTGAAGACTGGATAGATGAGAATCCTTCCTTGGTTGGGCCAACGGAACAAATGTTGTCGGAGCTCTGGAATGTTGAGGTGAATGACCTTGCCATGATCGCGGTCGCAAGCCGTCAATTACGAACGATGGTTGATGTCGCTGGATAGTCAACCATCGACACGATTGGGCGTTGCGGGGTGGTGCCTTTACGATTGGGCGAACTCAGCATTTCCAACCGTCATCATCACGTTTGTTTTTGCGGCGTACTTTACCAAAGGCGTTGCAGCCGATGAGGTGACAGGAACCGCCTTGTGGGGTCAGGCAATCGGTTGGTCTGCTTTGGTTGTTGCGGTGATGGGGCCAATCGTTGGTGCAATTTCAGATCATACGGGGCGTCGCAAGCCGTGGCTTTTCGCCTCAACATTGGGATGTTCGATTGCATGCGGTTTCCTATGGACGATTATTCCAGATGAAAACATGGTGCTTCGCGCGTTAATCCTTATTGGTGCTGCCAATATTGCCTTTGAGCTTGGCATGGTTTTCTACAATGCGATGCTGGCTGACCTGGTATCTTCTGATCGTATCGGGCGAGTTTCTGGTTGGGGCTGGGGGACAGGGTATGCAGGGGGGCTGATATGCCTCGTTCTTGTGCTTGTTCTGTTTGTTCAGACGGAAACGCCCCTATTTGATCTAAATAAAGATGCTGCCGAGCATTTACGTGCCGTTGGGCCTTTCGTTGCAATTTGGATGGTGCTTTTTGCGGCGCCGATTTTCCTGTTCACCAAAGATCGTCCCGCAACCGGGATTGGTAAGGGTGAAGCTGTGCGACGCGGGTTCAAGGAGCTTGTTCAGACGATAAAAAATGCCCGGCAACATGGGACGACCTTCAAGTTCCTGATAGCACGAATGATCTATACCGATGGATTGAACACGCTGTTTGCGTTCGGCGGTATTTACGCTGCTGGGACGTTTGGGATGAGTTTTGCGGATCTAATCAAGTTTGGGATTGGCTTAAATGTGACGGCAGGAATAGGCGCATTTGGGTTTGCCTGGCTTGACGATAGCTGGGGGTCCAAGAAAGTCATTTTGGTTTCACTGACGGTACTGACCTTCCTCAGCCTTGGCATGCTCATCGTTACGGACATTTTTCATTTTTGGGTGATTGGCTTATCGCTAGGAATCTTTATTGGGCCGGCACAATCTGCAAGCCGCTCAATGATGGCGCATTTAGCACCGCCAGAAATTCGAACTGAAATGTTTGGCTTGTATGCGCTGTCCGGTAAAGCGACGGCGTTTATGGGGCCGATGCTCGTCGGTGGACTGACACTCATGGCAGACAGCCAGCGGGTTGGGATGTCCGCTATCCTGGCGTTCTTTATTGTTGGTGGGGTGATGTTGCTGATGGTGCCAGAACGGCGAGCAACAGTTGCCTGAGCGCGGCAAAGGAGATATAGCAAGGTTATGACATTTCCAGACAAACCTTACGGCTCAATTGGCGATTTTGTTGATGCCTACGCAGATCAAACGGCACGCGCATTTGTGTCCATTGATCGCGAAAAAATGGCCGCTGCGGCAGACTGTTTAAATACAGCTTACCAGGGCGGCCAGATTGTTTACGTATGTGGAAATGGGGGGTCGGCGGCGATCTCAAATCATTTCCATTGTGACCACCTTAAAGGTGTTCAAACGGATACGGCGATCAAGCCCAGAGTGGTCTCGTTATCTTCGACAGTTGAAACGCTTACAGCGATCGCAAATGATATTTCTTACGACGATGTTTTTTCATATCAATTAAAAACGATGGCCAAACCAGGCGATGTGCTTATTACAGTTTCATCGTCAGGGGATAGCGAAAACATCGTTAAAGCTGCAACGTGGGCTAAGAATAATAACGTTAGAGTTATTTCCTTCACCGGATTTTCTGGAGGGCGATCGGCTGACCTCGCAGATATAAACTTGCATGTTGAAGGCGATAATTACGGCGTCATTGAAGACGCACACCAATCAATTATGCATATCCTCGCACAGTATTTACGTCTTGCTGCTATGCCGGCTAATCTTATCGACGAGCGAAAATTCTAAAATCACTAATAATGGTTTAATGCCGGAAATGCCGCATGCCGGTAAAGACCATGGCGAGACCTTTTTCATCTGCCGCAGCAATCACTTCTTCGTCACGCATACTCCCACCCGGTTGAATAATGGCCGTCGTCCCTGCATCTGCAGCTGCGATTAAACCGTCCGCGAATGGGAAAAATGCGTCTGAAGCGACGACCGATCCAATTGCCCAGCTTATTGTATCGCCTGCAACGCGTGCTGCGTCGGCCGCTTTCCATGCGGCGATCCGCGATGAGTTTACGCGGCTCATTTGACCTGCGCCGACGCCGACAGTTGCGCTATCTTTGACATAGATGATGGCGTTTGATTTCACGTGCTTACAAACGGTAAACGCAAAGATAAGATCGTTCATCTCGGCATCGCTAGGTGCACGCTTGGTCACGACTTTTAATTCATCTGTTGTGAGTGCAGCGTCGCGCGTTTGTAGGAGATACCCACCTGCCAATGAACGCACGGTCATGCCGGTTGCGTTTGGATTTGGCAGAGCCCCGGTCTCAAGCACGCGGAGATTTTTTTTGGCTGCGAAAATGGCTTTTGCTTCATCAGAAATCTCAGGGGCAATGATAACTTCGGCAAACAGGTCTGCAATTTCTTTCGCTGTGGCACCATCAAGGCGTTGATTAAAAGCAATAATACCGCCAAATGCACTTTCAGTATCGCAGGCAAATGCGCGTTTATACGCTGTTGTTAAGTCGTCCGCGACCGCGACACCGCAAGGGTTCGCATGCTTAACAATCACACATGCTGGGCGCTCAGAAAACTCGGCAACTAATTCATAAGCTGCATCCGTATCATTCAAATTGTTAAAGCTAAGCTCTTTACCCTGTAGCTGAGTAGCAGTGGCAACGCCGGGGCGGTTTTCTGCTGAGGTATAAAATGCAGCTTGCTGATGCGGGTTCTCACCATATCGAAGGACCTGACGAAGTTCACCGGACATGACTTTGCGTGCTGGGAATGTCTCGCCCAATTCGCCAGCAAACCAGTCCGAAATCGCAGCGTCATAACTTCCAGTACGGGCATAGGCCTTTGCTGCCAGCCGGGTTCTAAATTGTGCCGTGGTCGCACCATTATTTGTCGACATTTCATCAACCAATTGGGCGTAGTCATCAGGATCAACAACAACAGTGACGAAGGCATGGTTTTTAGATGCAGCACGGATCATTGCGGGCCCACCAATATCGATATTCTCAATACATGTATCGAAGTCTGCACCCTTAGCGACAGTTTCTTCAAACGGGTAGAGATTTACGACCAGCAAGTCGATGGGTGCAATGTCATGCTCGTGCATGGCAGCTTCATGCTCGGCGTTACCGCGCACTGCCAAAAGGCCGCCATGAATTTTTGGCTGTAAGGTTTTGACACGGCCATCCATAATTTCTGGAAACCCGGTAAAATCGCTGACTTCTGTGACAGGCACACCGGCATCTCGAAGGGCCTTTGCGGAACCGCCAGTTGACAGAATTTCAACGTCAGCCACGGCAAGTGTCTGACCAAGTTCTACCAAACCAGTCTTGTCAGAAACACTAACAAGGGCGCGTTTAATTTTTGCGTCACTCATGGTCGGCTCATTTCCTTTTTTGAACAATTCATTAGCGGCTAATTGCTACCTTCATTTGAATACTCTGGGATCACATCTTTGATTAAGCGGCGTACGTTTGTATCGTCGCCTGCAACAGCAGCTTTCAATAAGGGTGCCAGCTGGCGGTTTAACGCCTCTATGGCAACAACACGTGGAGCAGCTAATAGCAGGCCATCATGGGCTGTTTCAACGGTTGTTTCCCCGTCGTAGAAAACTTCTTCAAATAATTTTTCACCCGATCGTGTCCCGGTGAATTGAATGGCGATATCTCGGTCTGGCTCTTTGCCGGAAAGGCGGATCATTTGCTTTGCTAGATCCACAATTTTTATAGGCTCACCCATATCCAAAACAAAAATACGACCTGCAGTTTTATCACCTTGGACCCCAACAACAGAGGCTTCCAAAACCAACTCTACGGCTTCGCGTATCGTCATAAAATAACGCGTCATATCCGGATGGGTAACTGTTAATGGTCCACCGTTCTCGAGTTGCCTTTGGAATAACGGCACGACGCTTCCGGTCGATCCAAGCACGTTACCAAATCGCACAGTGACATACCGACACCCTTTCCCATCACTTGCCAAATCAAGCGCCTGACAATACATCTCTGCAGCACGTTTGGTTGCACCCATAATGCTGGTCGGATTGATCGCCTTGTCGGTTGAGATTTGAACCATCATCTTAACGTTGCTTTTGGCACATGCGTCAGCAACGTTAATGGTTCCAGCAATATTTGTGCGTGCACCTTCCGCTGGGTTGTCTTCAACTAAAGGCACGTGCTTTAACGCGGCTGCATGAAAAACCAGATCGGGTTTTAGGTTATCGATAGTATCAAGAATTCGATCCCGGTCCCGAACATCCACAATGATGGCGCGTCGCTTAAGCTCAGGTTGTAGGTTAGAGATTTCTTGATCGATTGTATAAAGTGCAAACTCGTTATTCTCTATTAAACTCAGTGACATCGGAGAAAACGTTGCAACTTGTCGGGTGAGTTCTGCGCCGATACTTCCCCCTGCACCCGTTACCACGATATTTTTGTTGGTAATCAGGGCCTTCATGGCATCGCGGTCTAGCGGTGTCTGCGGGCGGCCCAACAGATCTTCGATGGCAACAGGTTTGATTTCCATCTCGTCTTGGCCGGGATTTTGGAAATCTGTTAGACGAGGAATGCGCGCGAGCGTGATGCCCAATGCTGCCGCGCGCTCTAATAAGTCGCGTACAGGCGCGCCTTTTATCTCGTCCTTGCTCAGTATGAGGCGTTGCGGTGCGAGCCCTTTTGACTTCAGATTGACAAATGTTTTTTCAAGGTCTTCGATCGTACCGATTACGTCGACACCGCGAATTGTACGGCCGACCCGCTCTGAGTGTTCAGACAAGATACCAACAACGGTATAGCCGCTATCGCCAGTCTGCCTAAGGCCGCGGAGGAATTGATCGGCGCCGTCTGATGCACCAATCACTAGGACAGGTACTCGATTGCTGTTACTCGTCATTGAAAGATCGATACGCTGGTCTTTCCAGAACCGATAAATGAACCGTGGCCCACCGAGCAGCGCCATAAGTATAAACCAATTAATGAAAGGTACTGAGCGAGGCACGGCATCCATGCGTGACCAGACAAACATCACAAGCAGAAAAAGCAGCATCGAAATAGTCGCGGCGCGGGTGATTGCCATTAAATCATCCAAGGATGCATAACGCCAAACACCACGGTAAAGACCAGATAGCCAGAATATGATGCCACCTATGAGGGCCATGACAATGGCACCCTCTAAAAGGAGTTCGAAACTAACCTTGTAATCGGCGGCGCCAACACGGAGATACATGGCGACGATGAAAGAGAACCCCGCCACGATAATATCATGCGCAAAGGCAACTAGACCTCGACCAGAAATGCGGTGTACCCACTTCACGCTCGTTATTTCCTATCTTTCGTCGATGGATTGTCCGCGTTTGCGCTCAGACTTAATCCTTCTGACATGTTATAGGGCGGGAACCAGCTGGCGTCACGGCGGAACGGTGCTGTATCGACCTCTAAATTCTCGGTTAAGCGCGCGATAGTATTGCTGCGGCCCGTCAACATTCCAGCCATGCACAAGATCCATAAAGGCATTGGGAAAAGCCGCGTGGGTGATGCGAAAGCCTGGCCAGTTAATCGAAAAAGCTCAGGCGTAGAGACAGACTGATCATCAGCTATGAAATATGGGGTAGACGAAAGGCCTTCTGACACGGTGGCATGGCAAAGCGCATCCGTCAAATTACCAATAAATACCATGTGACGGCGATTTTGGATGGATGCCAATGGCAAGGGTATGCCTTTTTTAACAGCATTGATGACGGACTTGAAATTACCAACAGGTGGCCAGCCGTATACAAATGTTGCTCGGAGTATGGCTAAGTTACAGGTTCTTTCGCACGCCATATCTTGTAAGGCTTGCTCGGCGTCTCGTTTTGAGCGGCCATAAGCATCTTCAGGCCCAGGGCTGTTTTCAAGAGTGAGGGGCGTGTCGTTGGAGTGCTCTCCAGCAGCCTTCACACTGCTTAGAAAAACAAACCGTTTTACGTCTGCTCTATCAGCGGCCTCGAATAATCTCTCGCTACCAATGACGTTTACATCATGGAATGATGCATCGTCGTCCGTATCATTCATTCTATGAACGTGGCCAGCCAGATGGATGAGAACATCCAGTCCCGCCAATATGGCAATGAGGTTTTGGATATTAACGTGACGATTGAGGCTTGGTATTTCGACAATGGAACACGTTGTTAAGCTTGGCATTGAGGCTTTGTTGCGAACCAATGCCATAACATCGTGCCCTGCCTTATCTAATTTTTGAATTAGATGTTTGCCTACAAATCCATTTGCGCCTGTCACGCCGACTTTCATGATTGAACGCTATCCTGGGGTTTAATCCGTGCAACAGTTTGACTATCCCCGTTAATAACAGCTTGCAGGACCTCGATCATATGTCTGGCTTGAGTTTCTCGGCTATAACGGGGTGCTGCTGCAGCGCTATGTTTCGACATTTCATCACGCAATGCCGCATCATCTGCAAACCTAAGAGCGCTTTCAGCAAGGGCTTTGGGATCTTCGGCGTTCACAACTAAGCCGGCTTTTGCATCTGAAACAATGCGACTGCCTTCGCCTTTCGGCCCGGCAAACAAGATTGGCAGTTTCATCCCCATGGCTTCGAAGATTTTAGAAGGGATGACCCCTGCAAAGACTTTTGATGATTTAAGGTGAACCAATGCTATATCACACAAGGACCAGATATCTGGCATACGTTCTTTGGGCTGGGCTATGAGAAAGACAACGTTTGAAAGGCCTTCTTGATGCGCACGTTCAATCAGTGTGTTACGTTCCGCACCCGCACCGACAAATAAGAATTGAATGTCCTGGCGATCACGCACCAATGCGGCTGCATCCAATACATTATTTAAAGCATGTGCCATACCATGCGTTCCGATATACCCAAAAACGCAGGTATTATCGCTAAGTCCGGCTTGTTTTGCTAGCTCTGCGTTGCGTGGGCGGGGCGCGTAACGCCATAAGTCGACGCCATTGATAACAACAGAGATTTTTCCATCAGCAATCCCTCTCGACGTTAGATTATCTTTAAAGGATTGCGTCAGAGCAACAACGGCATCTGCATCTCGGTACATCTTGAGCTCTAGCGCCTCGATCAACCGAAGCGCAAAATTCGCACGCATAGCACCAACGGCGGCAATCGAAGCCGGCCACAAGTCGCCTAATTCAAAGACGTATTTAAGTTTGCGACGCTTAGCGAACCACCAGGCTGCAACAGCTGTAAAGAATTGTGGGGATGTAGAGATCACAATATCTGGACTGGGTTCACGCTTTGCAGCACGGTAGCCATTGACCATGAAACTTAAAAAATCTGTGATGCGCCGTAAAAACCCACGGTTGGGCGAAACATAAGTCCTTACACGGACAACCCGGATGCCTTCCATATTTTCGGTACAATAATTGTTTTGATAACCTTCAAAAATACGGCCATGGGGAAAATTAGGATTGCAGGTAATGACCGTAACGTCGTGACCCCATTTTACCCAATATAATGCACGCTCATAAACACGCGTCGCAGCTGCGTTTGTTTCTGGAGGGAAATTTTCGGTGAAGAATAAAATTTTCAAGATTACTGCATTTGCACCAAGTTAACTATTTGCGCACTTGATGATGTGCGCGGAGCATATCAGACAATGTCGATTTTTTCTGTTTGTTGAGTTTGTTTCGGCGTCGTTGCGCTTAAAGCATTGAGCATGGCAAAGGTGAAAATTGCTAAGGCTAACCATGCACTAGAAAATACGCTGTAGCTAAAAGCGAAAAAGCACATCAACAATGCTAAAATACTAAAAGTCCAGATTCTGTTTGTGGCTGATCTGCATTTTTGATCTAGCAGGTATGTTGCCCGCAAAATCAAAAACAGGAGCGATAATGCGCCGATTGCCCCCAGCTCAAGCCAGACCTGGAGAATGCCATTGTGCGGATGCAGTGGAACGGGTTCGCCAAGGGTGCCCATATTAGGGTCTATAATAATCTCTGCATCTTCGCCGCCAAATTGTTTTGAAGCTTTGAGACCCCATCCCTGGACAGGACGCTCAAGAATACGCTCAATGACAAATTCCCATACGTACATTCTATAGGCAACCGCGAGGCTTGCTGATGTAGGGACCTCAAAGTCCAGATTCTGTTTATGCCCGGTCTGCATTTTTGATTTAGCAGGTATGGTGCCCACAACATCAAAAACAATTTGACTGATTCGTTCGGCGGTTACGCCAAATGACAGGACATAAAATGGGACTGTAAAAGCTAAGATCAGAAGCCCGCTGAGAGCTTTATGCCGCCAGCGCCCTATAAGTTGATAAGTAATACCAACTAAAAGTGCAATGATGATCCCGATAGCCGCAGTTCGATTCCCGACGCCTATCGTAATGAAAACAGCTAAGCCTAATAAAAGAAGACTCACCCATATTTTGTTTTTTAATGCTAGATAGAAAGCGGCGATCATCGTAAACGTTGTGAAAACGGCAGCCGCAGATTTAAACCAGAAAAACTTATACATGTATGTATAGGTCATGTTCTTAAAAAGCAGGCTTAAATCACCTTTTGTTAAAACATCGTAGAGCAAAAACCCACCAACGATGCATGCTCCAATGAAAATGCATCGCGTAACTTTTATAACATCCTCTGAATTAAGAAACGTAACGGCATAAATAAGTGTGATTGCGATGAATACATTGCTGAATATTTTGCCCGCTGAAATCATAGCAACCTGTGGATTGCTAACTTGATAAGCTGACAGCAGGATTGAGGCTAGAAAAAAACACACACCTACAATTAGATATTTATCCCATTTTGGCGGTGGCCTTTGGTGCCGTGTCTTAATGATGATTGCTAAACTCGACAACGCCATCAATACGACTAAAGGGACAATGGCGCGCGAATTCCATAATGTAATGATTGGGATAAATAGGCCGCCAAAGGTAAAAACCCATGCCATAGAACTGCCATGAGTATCAGTAGGTCCAAAAATAGATTTAATAAAAGAACTTAAAATGGCCAATTAAAGAGGTCTCCGCGCAACCAAAACAAGGCTCTTTCCAAGTGGGATTGGCACAATATTTTCAACAATTCGGGTAACCGGGATGATAAAGCGATCATAAATTTTGGTTGCGCGTGGATTAAGATTAGTACTTCCACCAAGTGTATTGATTAACCCCCAGGCAAAAATACCGGTAAAGTCTATATATTTACATGTGATAATTTCGAGTCCAGCCCCGGAGACTTTGCGAACGAGTTCTGGTCGGGTGTATCGCCGATGATGACCGAATAGTTTATCAAGTCTACTATAAAGAATAGGTAAGGCTGGAACGAAGATGCACAAATGCCCGCCCGTCTTCAGTATTCCTGTTAAATCTGATAATGCTGCATGGTCGTCCTCAATGTGCTCAAGCACATTTACCAAACATATGCTGTCACGGGATTTGTCCCCTGTGCGTTGCCGATAGCTATCAATTTTTTCTGAAAAGATGTGAATGTTCTCATCTGCCTGAAACCGTTGGGTTAAGAGATTGCGCTGGGTCGGAGAAGGTTCAACTAAATCAAGGAAAGAAAAAAAAGGACGTAAATATTGAGAATAAGTTCCAATGCCGGCGCCAATCTCCACGCCACTACCATGGAGGTATGGTTGGAAATTAGCCGTTATCCAGTTGTAGTAGTTAACCAGATTTGCCGCGGCTTCAAACTCGCGACCTTCATACGCTTGAGCATCGTCGTTCACAATTCAACTCTATTCAATTGGTTGAGGCTTTCGCGCATAGTTCATCGAAACAGGTTGTATCGTAGGATGCAGTATATTGCCCTAAAGCCATCCCGCCAGCCAATTTTTTTCCCCTCGGCATAAGTCCGGCCTTTGTAACTAATACCAACTTCATAGATTCGCGGCATTGGCTTTAGGCGGCTGATTTTTGCCGTAATTTCTGGTTCAAAACCAAATCGATCTTCCTGAATGGTCACTTGCTGTAGGATATCCCGCCGAAACACCTTATAGCAGGTCTCCATATCCGTGAGATTTAGATCGGTGAATACATTGGATAAAAGCGTCAGGGCTTTGTTACCCAGACTATGCCAGAAATAAAGAACTCTACGGACATGTCCGCCGCTGAACCTGGAGCCGAATACCACGTCGGCTCGGCCATCAAGTAATGGTGTCAAGAGTTTAGCATATTCATTGGGATCATACTCCATATCAGCATCTTGGATGATGATAAAATCGCTCTTTGCCTGTGCAAACCCAGTTCGAAGTGCTGCACCCTTCCCCTGGTTTGTGTCATGACATACAAGCCTGATACGTGAATCCATCTCAGCAATAATGGCTACTTTTGACCTAGTCGTATCTGTAGAGCAATCATCTACTATTATGACATCTAAATTCAGACCTAGCGTATCCGCCTGAAGGACTTCGGCAACGATTTTCTCTACCGTCGTTTCCTCATTGTAACATGGGATGACGACACTTAAGGATTGCTCGCTCATTTTTTATCCTTGGATATTTGTATCATTCGTAGTTTGTTAGTCTGGTATATCGCAGCACCGATCTAAATCAATCATTTATCATATTTTCAGATTTAATGTTTATTTGCCGAGTTGGTGTAGATCTCGAAGCAATATTAAAATAATGATCATGGCAACACACAGTGCCGCCAAATCATTTATGGGAACCAGCCAGACCGAAGTGAAGATCAGTATGATATTAACGACGATGATGCGGTACATAACTCTGTTATGGGGTACGTTTCGTGGTACTGGTATTTGATAGAAATGTTCTCGATGAGCTTGCCAAATGGGCTCAAGTCGAAACGCGCGCTTAAGTAGAGTAATGGTTGCGTCAGCAAGATAATACCCTGGTAATATCAACGCCATCACCCATGCACCTTCCGAAATGGCCTTTAATAGAAACCATCCAATTAGGAATCCTAAGGGAATGCTGCCAACGTCGCCTAAAAATATTTTAGCAGGAGACCAGTTCCAGTAGAGAAAAGCGAGATTAGCGGCGCTAATCACAGCCAAAGGTGGAAGAATTTCGTCTGAAAGAGTGCCTGTCAAGACCAGTAAGCCGAGGCCAGCGCAAATGCTTATGGTCTCGACGCCCGTCATGCCATCAATACCATCCATGAAATTGTACAAATTAACAAACCAGATCCACGCGACTGCAACGATTAAAAAAGCACACCATTCGGGCAAAAATGAAAATGCATCGTTAGCAATCTCAGGATGCAGATAAAGTATGCCCGCAATGGCGATGATTTGGTATATGAGGCGCAACAATGCCGATGAACCCCATAAATCATCTATCCAGGACACTAAGGCCAAGCCACACGCAATTAATAAAGTAACTATTAGGCCGTTGGGTAGAAGAACGTCATTCCAAAAAAGCGTAAGCAGGCCAATCCCGATTGAGAATATGACAACGATGCCTCCGCCTCTTGGGGTCGGGATAGTGTGGGAACTACGCACATTTGGTTTATCGTAAACACCTTTTAAAACCAATACGCGTCGCAATATTGGAATGCCAAAGCTGACGATACAAAACGAAACTCCTATTCCAAAAATAATAATACTCGTCATCTCTGAGAGCCTCGCTGACTTATAGGTGTTTTAAGGAGCAGTAGCCAAAAACTTAAAGTATTATTTGTTGAAATTATTCGAAGTCGCATGTAATGGGGGTCATCTTGTAGATTAAAAAAGTTTGTGTTTGTTGCGCGGACGGCTTTAGGGTTCTTGATGCCCATTTCGGGACATCTAATTTCTGAATAATACTAGCACAAGCCTTTGAATGAAGTGTTTTTATAAATTTCTGCAGCGGACTATCGTAGTCGGGTCTATCTAAATTTGATGGCGACGCTACAATATGTGTAATCGATTTATTAGCTAGTTGTTTTAGAAACAATGCGGTATCAGTATTGCTGGCTCGTAACTCTACTTCGCTCTGTAAATCTGGATGAGCATAGAAGTAAGGCACCTCTAATCGATATAGCCATTGTCTGTTGGTAAGAAGAACGCGGTCTTCTTTTTCAAGTAAAGTATTAAGCGCGACGACAACGTCGTACCCGACAATGTTGTTTCTAAGGAACGCTGAAGGGGATGTTTTAGATGTGGCATAATCAATGTACTTCAATGAAACAATAATTTGTCCGCCCATTTGCACCAATATTACAATGATGAACGCAATAGCACATGGGATTAAAAGAGTGCGCCAATGATTTAATGCCTGGTGTGATAGAATGACAAACGCAATAAGCAATAGAGGATAGACTGGTAGCAAGTGGCGCACGCGCTGAGAAGGTCCGAAGAAAAACCAAATAACGTAGTAAATCAAACAGACTGTAATGAATATGGCTGCAGGAGAACGTAAAAACCCCCAGCCTAATCTCTGGGCACCTAGAACGGCTAGCGGCAGAAGCAACAACCAGGCAATGCCGAGGCCAATTCTTGATGACTCAAATATTGGTAACGGATCTAATGTCGCAACAAAAGGGTACAAAAAGAACCAATAGATGTTCTTTGCTACAGGACTTTCGGTAAGATTATATAGTTCACTAATGCGATGACTTTGGGCGTCGCTCCAAGGGAAGTTTGCCGAATAGTCGACGATACCCCATAGAAGCGGAAATACAGGATCACCCGAGTGGTAAAAATTAAACGCGTACCACTGTGCACCAATAACAAGTGCCAGAACTGAAAACATTGTGACGTGCTTAATGCGGCTTCGACTTAGTAGCAATAAGATAACACCACAGGCAAAGCCAAGCAATAATCCAGTGTACTTCGTGCCAAAGAACAGCCCAGTAGCGATGGCAGCGATCCAGACGAACCCCAGGCTGTCTTCTTTGATGGCGAGATATATAGAAAATGTTGCGAGGATGACGTATGCAGCGGCGCGGGTCTCCACTTGTCCGGTTCCAGCACCATAGAGAATTGCCGGGGTTGTCAATACGAGTAATGTTGTGGCAAGGGCCCACGGCCTGGTGATCAATCGTGTTGAGACGATGAAAGTCATTGCGCCGACCGTCCAGCCAGTCAATGCGAGCCATAAATTTGCTGTGAGCTCGCCACCTAGCGAAAGGGCAACCCCATATCCTAGTTGCTGTAACAATGGCACGGCTCCATCTATCGCACGAGGAATGAACTCAAGCTTGCCGTGCTGAAGGAATAAAGATGGCGTAGCGAAATGATAGGCCATCGTATCAGCATCAGCTTGTGGCGAAAGAGCTTCGGATAAATCAAATAATATGATGATGGTTAACCCGCCAAGCATAATTTTTTCGATCATGCTAAATGACGCCATGGCGCAATTCAACGATGCTTCACGGAGACGCATCCAGATTGGGATTAATCCAATGCAAGGAAAGAGGAGCATGTAAATAAATGTTGGTTGTGAAAAGTATCCAAGAATGCCTGGAAAAAAAGCCAACCACCCGATAAGCCCACCACCTAATGTTAGAGAGATCGTAAAGTCTTCGCTGATTGAGAGAGTTTTACGAATACCGGATAGATGAAGAGTTATTGATCCAGCGCCAAAAGCGCTTACCATGAGTATGATAAATCCTAGCAAAGAAATCATTCGATATTCATCATTCTTCTAAGGACGTTCATCACAGGTCCAATGAAATTTTGAAACTGGGTAAGATAGAGCCTAAGAATTGCAATCACCCAAATAGAAAATATCACAGAGAATATTGAACCATATTGATCAGATGTGCAGTCCTTATGTATCCAAGCTTTTATGGCCGTTATGGCAAAACGAAACGGTATTATTGCAGAACGAAAATATTTTCCAGACCCAATATAGGTCGAGAACGCCTCAGAGTAGATGTTAGCCAAGCGCCGGATAAAGATTGAAAATGCATTTTTCTGCCGTACACGCAGGGCAGGTAAATATCTGTGTGCAATTTGAATACAACATGTAATCCGACGTTCTGTATGGCTCATGATTCCACCTGGCGTATGGAAATAACGCGCAAGAGGCTCTCCAAATACGGTGAATGTCGCTTTGGGGGTGGATAATATTTTTAGCCACAAATCGAAATCTTGTGCATTACGAAGGCCCTCATCAAACCCACCAACTTCCTGGACGGCAGTTCTAAGAGTCACTACTGAAATGCTTGGAATATAACCTTTAAGGTAGAGCGTAACGAAGGGGTCAGGACCTTCATTAAAGCGTTGTGCACAATCAACGTATTCTTCACCGTTCGGCGTTACATCCATATAGTCATGTGCAACAAGCGTATAGTTTTTGGATGTGACCAAATCCATGGATCGCTCAAGTTTTGTGGGTAGCCATTCATCGTCAGCATCGAGAAAGGCAACATAAGCTTCGGTTGCGGCATCAATCGCACGGTTTCGCGCGGCACCTGCACCTTTGTTTGTTTGCGAAATAACCAAGAGTGTGCCCGCAGGAAACAGTTTTTGCATCGCTTTGGCCATTGCGATGGTGTCATCGCTTGATCCATCATCGACAACAATAACTTCTGCAGGTGTCAGGGTTTGTGCGGCAACACTATTGAGTGCTCGCTGAATTGATGTCGCTGCATTATAGGCAGGTATGATCACACTTACCGGGGCGGTATCACGCAGCATCAGCAATGTCCTGAAGGCTTGCAGTCGGTGTAGATGTTGGAATAGTACCGTGAGTGAACATACGCACAGATAATTCCAACGCCAACAAAGTATAGACGCGGTAACCGTGTTTTGTAGGGTTTTGGAGCAGGCGATGTACGCCTTCAGCTGTCCACCAGCCACGTTCCAAGGCATCTTTTGATGTTAAAATTCGTTTTGCTATTGGACCAAAACCATTACGCATCCATTGCGGAACTGGCGAAACAAAACCTTGCTTGGGTGCATTAAGAACACTCTCGGGCAAAAGTCCTTTAGCCATCTTGCGTTCCAAAGCCTTAGCCCGCTGTCCGGGCGTTCGTATGTCAGCTGAAATCGAAAGCGATGCTTCAACCAATCTGTGATCAAGAAACGGCACTCGGCCCTCGACGCTATGCGCCATACTGGTGCGGTCCAGGAGTGTCAGTAAATCATCATTTAGATATGTTCCAATATCACCTGCTAGTCCTGCAGTTTGCAGATCAGCACCTGGGAATGAAGTTAAGAAAGCCTGCGTGGCAATAGCTTGAGCTGCAGATGGTGACGCACTTTTATTGCCAACAATATCGCGAACCGGGGCCGGAAAGTGACTACTGTGAGCATGAATGTATTGGCCTCGGTCTGTTTCAAAAAGCCCTGCTCGTTCGAGTTGCCATGCGCGCATGGGTAAAATGGGTCTAATGGTTTTTTCGATGCCACAGCGTATCCATACAGGAATATTCAGATACGCTTGCTCGATTGGAATTTGAAAATACCGTCCATAACCGGCAAATAATTCATCGCCGCCGGTGCCATTCAAGGCAACAGTCACGTGCTCACCAAGAGCGCGTTCAATCAAATAATTTGGCAAAAGGGCGGCATCATTCACGGGCTCCTCAAGATGCCATGTCATCGCCCAAAGGTTATCGATGGCATCGCCAGCATCGACATCAATGATATTATGGTCAGTGCCATAAAGGTTTGCGACATCAGCTGCGAGTGGAGTTTCATCAACACCGCCTGCAAACCGCACGGTATATGTTTTTAATGGTTGGGATGTTTGTTGAGCTGCTAGGGCAACCAGCAGGCCTGAGTCCAGTCCCCCTGATAACAATGTGCCAATCGTTACGTCGCTTCGAAGTTGCAAGCGGACGCTATCATGAAGCAAGCTTAGCAAGTGTTTAGCAACATCCTCACCTTGTGGTGCCTCGGTGCTAGGTTGAGGACGCCAATATGCTCTAATGTCGATTTGCCCTGCCGAATTGATACAAAGACGATGGCCGGGTTGAAGTTTTTTTATGTTTTTAAATAATGTATTCGGGCCGGGAACATAGCCGTGGGCAAGGTAAGCTGGCACGGCAAACTCATTAATTTCAGGATGCACCAATCCTGATGCAAAGATCGCTTTGATCTCAGAGCCATATACAATCCCGCCACCGCTTAATTTGGCCCAATAGATAGGTTTGACGCCAAGTCGATCGCGTACGATTTCCAGTGTATGAGCTTCATCATTATATAGTGCGAATGCATACATGCCGTTTAAGACTTGAAGATAATCATCTCCATGGGCATCGTATGCTGCGAGAACGGCTTCCATATCTCCCTGAGTTTTATAATGATAAGTTGAGTATCGCGAGCGGAGCTCCAGATAGTTATATATCTCTCCGTTACCGCTTAATACGTGATGACCATTGCTACTGACCAGGGGTTGATCGCCAGATTTCAGATCGATGATGGCAAGGCGGCGAAAGATTGTCTGGTAGCGTTTGTCAGAACGTATCCATTGGCCATCACCATCAGGTCCACGGTGCAACATCGCGTTCGCCATGGCGGTTAAATTAGAGGCTTGGGGCTCAGATTGTTGTGGAATGAATATGCCAGCAATGCCGCACATTAAATGATGCTCTCTATCTCAATTGTTCCATGCCATGGACCGGTCGTCGTTTGCTCAAAGACAATTTGAGTGCCTGTGATGCCACTGCCATAAGCCTGCCAGATTGTGACCGGGCGGAGTGATGGCCGTTTGCCAGATACGCGGACAATGGCGTTACCGCCAATAATCACTTTATTTGATTCGATTGTGACGGCGCATGGAGTCACGAGTGATTGTTCAATATGATGAGTACCTTGAGCTTGAATTGTATCCGCAATGTTGATGGTCGAGTCCCTGAATGTCCAGGACCTTGTAACGGCATTGACGCCCAATCGACGATACCCATCATGGGATATAGCAATGCCGTCAGACTTAATGCGTGTAGACGCTGGGCCAGCAACAGATTGCCTAAACGCATCACTGTAATATGGCTTATTCGCAGGATAAGGATCTTGATGGTCAATCCTGACACCACCATGCACTACGCTTGATCTATACAAGGCAGCATTGCCTGATTCGCCGTATGCACCACGACCTGGATCAACAAACAGTGGCTGCTCGTTCAGATGAATTTCAGCACTGCTGATATCTTGATGGGCATGACCCGGCATATATGGCCATCCGCTCGAAGGTGCAGATGTGAGCATTGACCATTTCCCAATATCGGCGCGCACCCAACCATCATTCTGCAGTTGCGCGAACGGTGCAGGCAGCGTTTCCTCGGCTAATGTTTTAATGAGATGCTGTTCGTTTTTTGGTAAAGTGTGCGTCCAAGAACAGACACCATTATGGATTCCGGCAAGGTGCGCTGGCGAGCAGTCAGGAGAAATGTCACCAATTAGCGGCAATCCTCCTGACAGTACCAGGCTTTTTGCGACAGCTAGTAATCGCTTTGCAATGTCTCTAAGTTGTTCCGCTTCCTGAATTCGTTGATGGCGAACCGCGGTTAGCCAGACATCAAGATAATTTCGGACATAAAGCATGTGATAATGTGTTGAGCCTTCTCGAAGAGAACCACCTTCAAGAACAATACGTTTAGCTTCATGGCATAAGATTTCAAAACCAATATGGCGGCTCTGTGATAAATCGAGTGCACAGCCAATACGGTATAGCCCACGCCCGTTATTTGCGAGATGATTAGACGTATTATGGTTGCCAAAATACTCTAATTGGCGTGCAATCTCTGGTGCGTGAGCTGCGAGGTCTTGGGCGAGGACATCGAGTGTGTCTGGAGCACCGCATCGGCGTGCACCGTCAATAAGATTAACCGCACGTTCTGCTGCTGTGTATGGATGCCACGCCCAGCCGTTCGAAACCATGAACTGATCTCGCCATACGCCCCACAAGGCAACAAACCAAGCGGCATCAATCTCAGGCATTAAAGGTATCCACGCAAATCGATGACGCGCGAGTTCAGCCTCTATGTCAGCGATGGGCTCATTGAATAAAGCGCGCGGGGATTCAGGGTCAAGGGCCAGTCGTTGAGAGAGAATCTGAATTGAGGTTTGTGCGATGGGTAATTCATTAGATAACACCTTAGGCGGAATCTGCCAATGAGGTGTTTCAGGTGAAAGCGGCAACTGATGGTGAAGATAAAGGGGATGGTGGGGTTCGAACGTTGCAGGAGCTTGGTAGCGGCCAAGCATTCGCCCGATCAGCCACTTACGTAACACACGATCTGAGATGACTTGCCCGATTTTCCTTTTGAGTTGGGAAATCATGCTTTATTTATGCCTTATTATCGGAGGTTAACTTATGACCAATGCGGTCGACACAAAATCGGATGCCCGAGCCTTTTGGGGCTCTCTTTATAAATCGCTTTACGATCATGTTGATAGCAACATTAGTCGTGAAGATTTGTTTAAAGCGCTGGATGATTTGGAAGATATGTTTCGTCTTCGTGGCCATATGGCGGTGGCCGATATGCCGCTGAGTGAATTGTCTGGGAAATCGGTATTGGAAATTGGCCCCGGCGCAGGCGGTCATTCTTCTTTGTTTGCGAAACATGGTGCTAATGTAACGAGTATTGATATAACGGTAGAGCGTGCACGTGCGACCCAGGCAAAATATAATTTGATGGGTGATATGGCTGCAGGATGTGGCGCACTTCAAGGTGATGCTGAAGATCTTCCGTTTGCGGACGGTACGTTTGATATTGTGTATTCGAACGGCGTCCTGCACCACACCCCGGATACCGAAACCTCGATTGCCGAAGTGTGGCGTGTCCTGAAGCCCGGCGGTCGTGCGGTGATCATGCTCTATTGTAAAAGCTCGTGGCATTATTGGATTAATATGTATCTTTGTATTGGTTTGATTATGGGCCGTGCATTTGGTGATAAAAATTGGCTTGGAAAGGCGACCGAATGGGGTGGACGTGATCAGCAGACGGTGCAAAACCCGATTACGCGATGCTATACAGCATCTGGATTGCGTAAGTTATTTGCAAAATATGAAAACCCGCATTTCCGCAAAGCCGAGTTCTATTTTTATCTGATCCCTAAGTTTGGGAAACTCTATCGGAAATACCAGATTAAAAAATATGGTACGCATCCAGGCGGTGTGTTGGTCTATGGTGAGCCTTGGCCACATCAATCTCCGCTTGAATACTGGCTAGGCCAACATATGGGATGGTCATGGTTTATAACGGCGAACAAGCCAAATAGCTAAAGAGCCTATATCTTCGCATAAAGATTTTACCAAAAGCCTGGTGGAAAGACGCCTTTCTCAGGTACACGATAATCATCTAAGCCGTCAATCGCCGCTCGCCCCATCGAAAGAATGGATTCCTGTGTGCTTCCGCCAACGTGCGGTGTTGCAAAAAAATTTGGGAGGTCGAGCAATTCCTGATCTTCAGGAGGCTCGCAGGTGAAAACATCGAATGCCGCTCCGGCAAGCGTGCCAGCTTTTAAGATTTGTTTCATCGCCACTTCATCCACGAGACCACCACGCGCTGTGTTGATCAGGATCGCAGACGTTTTAATCATACCTAGGTATGCCGCATCCAGAATATTTGCTGTCGATGCATCATGAGGAAGGTGAACAGAAATCACGTCAGCTTCACGTAATAGCGTTTCCAGTGACGAGGGAATAACGCCGGTCTCTGTGTAATATGTTGTATGATCCTGGATATCGTGTGCGAGGACTTTGCAGCCAAATCCTGCGCGCAAGATTCGCCCTAAATCCTGACCCACATAGCCGCATCCAATTATGCCGACGGTGCAATCTGAAAGTTGGCGACCGATGACTTGATGCCAATTATCATTACAGACGGCATCATTAGCCTCAGGTAATTTTCGTAACATTGAAAGTGCGAAGCCAATGACAAGCTCTGCGACGGACCGACGGTTAACGCCGCCTGTCCAGCCTAAAGAAATATCGCGCGAAATTAGTGCAGGGAGGTCGATCTTATCAAATCCGACGCCATATTTTGCAATGACACGGAGCTCAGGCACAGCGTCTAAAACGTCGGCGGATATTGGCTCAAGGGCAATGATTGCTTTTTGATGACCGCGCAAAGCTTTAATAAGTTCTGCACCGCTTAAACTTATGCCGGCATCATTGAACGATGCTTCTGGATAGCGCGCTAGCAACTCAGCTCGAAGAACTGGTTGGCGCGAAAATGATCGAGATAAAACAGTAACTTTGGTCATTTATCTGTGGATGATTTCTCTTGAAGTGTTGCGAGGGCGGCAGGGAACTCTGAAAAATGATTGATTAAAATTGTTGGCTTTAATTCATCGTAAGGCATATGGCAGTAGCCAAAGCTAACGCAGATAGATGCCATCTTAGCGTCGTGTGCTGCGAGGATATCGTTCTCGCTATCGCCAACCATGATTGCCGTGGCGCCTGTCATGTCCATGGCAGTTAATGTATCCAGTAAATGCTGGCCATCAGGTTTACTGTGAGGGACATCGTCCCCACAGACAATGATTGGAAAATATTTTGTCATGCCAAACATATCCAAGACTGGCATTGTCGTTTTTCTTGGTTTATTAGTACAAAGCGCAATGGGTATTTCTGTGGTATGAAGTTCGTCTAAGATGTCCATGACGCTTGGAAAGACGATGGTATCCTGTACCGGGTTTTCGCTATAAATCTGCAAAAACGCATCTTTTACTTTGTCGCGTTGCGCATCACTTTCCATGCCACCGGTATCTTTGAGTGCATCAGCAACAAGATGTACGGCACCTTTGCCGACTAAATCTTTAACGCGATCAACAGTGAGTGCGGCACGACCTTCTTCAGCGAGTGCCTTGTTCAGTGACCAGGCAACACCAGGTGCGCTGTCAATTAAAGTGCCGTCCAGGTCGAATAAAATAGCGTCAATCATTAGTATTTCCCCCAGAGTGGATCATCGTTCAAGGCAGCCTCAACACGAGCAATATCCTCGGGCGCGTCAACCGATTGATAGGGCCTGAACGTCATCGGTGCGATGCGTTGAAAAAATCCGTTATCACATATGCGATTTGAGTCACAGGCCTCAGCTTGCTCTAGAGGAGACTCAGGTTGTTCTGTAAACCATTTTAAGAAATGCCAGCGAAACCCGAAAATACCACCAACACGTTTCGCTCCGGCATCTTTGCTGAACGTTTTCATATATGGAATTGGGCTTCGGGACGTATACAAGACATTCCCTTTGAGATCGTGCACCAACTTAACCATGTCTGGATTGGTGAACGTTTCTTCATCATGGATGGGAACTGCCAACATCGTACCATCAACAGTTTTATCATCGAACGGTGCCATAACGGCTTCAATTACATCAGGCCCAAGCAACGGCTCATCACCCTGAACACAAATCACGATATCATCTTCAGCCACATCGACACCGCATTTTGTCGCGGCTTCGGCAACGCGGTCGAGTGCGCGGGTATGGGTGTCTGCTGTCATGATGACGGGAAAACCATGTTCCTCACAAAACACACGAATTTCTTCGTCACATGTTGCAACAGCGAGGATATCCCAATCCGTATACATTTTCGCGCGGAGATAACAATGCTCGAGCATTGCACGCCCTGCAATTAGATGTAATGGCTTCCCGGGGAAGCGGGTTGCAGCCATGCGTGCGGGAACCATGCCAATCGTCTTCATCTGTTTTTCCATTTAAATCTTTATTGGGTCAGGTGTGCTCGAAGCCATGTTGCCGTTTCTTCAGCGGCCAGACGATGGCCAGTTGCCGACCAATGTCCATCATGAATGAAATGGGTAGCTTCGAACCCTAATTCTTGGAACCGAGGTAAGGGATCTACAAACGGGATATCTAATTTAGTAAGTGCGTCCCTGACTTTTATGCGTGCGTTTGCATACGCTGTGTCTGCATTTGCAATTTCAAACCTTGCAGGCGCGATGAGGACAACGAACTTTGTGTCAGCATCAAACATGATTCGTAGACGATCTAGCTCATGGGCTGTTGCTGCTGCGACCTGGTCGATGTTTTTACCTTCGAGAGGGTTACGATAGGCATGGCTTTTTTCAACAACGCCTAGCCAAATCAATGCCTCGCGCATGACGTTTACGCGCTTCATGCTAACAGCGAAAAAATTATACAGCGCAGAATGCTTGGTCAGTATCTGTTTGATGGTGGTCGTATTGATGCTTGTACTCGTCTTGGAATCTTTAGTGTTAATGGCTGCTTGAGCTGAGGCAATGCAATCGTAATTGACCAGATCATTTTCGATAATCAAGCCGACAACAACCGCGGCTGGTTTAGCCGTCTTCGGCATCCGCGCTGTGAGCGCTTGATACCCACAAACGTTGGTACCAGGGCTCGCAACATTATAGGTCGGCGCCTCAATCAACTCACCGATGACGGATGAGTACATTTCATTTGCTTCAACGCCCCAACCAAAAGCCATGGAGTCACCAAGGATCCAGACACGTTGATTTGCGGTATTGACGGGCTCTTGATTGCGTAGTCCAAAGTCGTTGATCTTTATATGCGCACGAAAGTCCCCGTTGTTTTGTGCAAAGTACCCATCGAAACCAGCTTTGCCAACGGCGACGATGCCATGATTAGGCACAGCTTCGGTGACCATATATTGGCCTGCATAAAACTCGCTCCAGGATGGGTAAACACTTCGTACAACAATCTCTGAAATAGCGAGTAGAAAGACGCAGCCTAGAAGCAACGCAATGATACGTCCTTTAAATGATACTTTAACGTCAGACATGTGCTGGTTTTTTCTTGCCGATGACGTCAAATAAAGCGCCTTCGCGAGCGATAGTGCCAAGCCAGGACAACTGAGTGACTTCACGTTGGTAGCGTGTGCCGGGTGATGTTTCTGCGAACATGTCTGTTGTCTCTTCACCATCTGTGCCAAGGATCGCGGGAGAACAGTTCAGATATGAAATCTCGTTTTCATTAAACCATTCCATGACTTCGTCGACTGAATGCCATGTCTCGTGAGGATTGTAGTATTGATCTGCGATCCAGATTTTCGCCTTCTTTTTATCGCGGATTCGATTGCTTACAAAGAAATCGATATGTGAGCCAAATAAACCAATCAGCTTAGAGCGTATCAAGATAGGTAAGCTAGCTGGTCGATTATAGAGGCCTATCAAAATAATGCCGCCGGGCTTAAGCATACGTACGATCAGCCCAAATGCGCGCCGAGCATCGAAAGTATGATTCAGGACGCCATGAGAAATCACGACGTCAAAGCTGTTTTCCTTGATAGCAAGATTGAAGATATTCATCTGCGCAAAAGACACGCGCTTCAGGTCGTTTTGCTGTTTGTGCTGAATGGCGAGTCCAAGGCTGGCGAGTGACATATCAATGCCGAGCACGGCGTTATTATTCAACTGAAGATAATGCGACAGCTGACCTGTTCCACACCCGCACTCGAGTATTGTTTTATTATACCCAATTGCATCCAGTAGCGATTTTGAAAACGGGTTTGCGTGCCCTTTGCTAACCAACTCACCAAACTCTTCCAAACCCTCATAACTTGGAAATGGGTTTTCTTCATAGAAAGACCGCACGCGTTCAGTAACCTCAATGCCCTCACCCGGACTTGGCGCAAAGAGCGAAGGAATGCCATTGATGACGGGAAAAATCTCATCCGTTTCATCGCACTGCATGGTGTCGCCCTTAACGACTAAATTTGAGTCATTGGTTGCATCGGGTGCCTTAAGGTTCGCTAAAACGCGATCAGAAAAGAGAGGTATGGAAGCTGTTTGGGTCATTGGTCAGGCTTCTTCAAAATGAAGTTTCCGATAGCAAGCATATCCATCTCGGTCGCCATAAAGCAGCTATAGGCATCAAGCGGAGAGCAAACGACAGGCTCGTCTCGTACGTTAAAACTGGTGTTCACAAGCATCCCTGTGCCCGTTCGTTTTTTAAATGCTTGGATAAGGTCGTAGAACCGTTGATTTGATTCTGGTGTGACCGTTTGGATGCGCGCGGAGTAATCGACATGGGTAATTGCTGGGAGCGTCGACCTGACGACGTCAAGACGATCAAGGCCGGTGCGGTTTTTGTCATCCGTATGAAGCGAGGTGTGGTGATCTTTGCGGACAGGGGCAACAATCAGCATATAAGGGCTGTCGCCATCTAGTTCGAAGTGTTCAGTAACATCTTCACGAAGGACTGCAGGCGCAAATGGTCGGAAACTCTCGCGATACTTTATTTTCAGGTTTAGCGTTTTTTGCATGGCTGAAGAAGCAGGGTTTCCAAGGATAGAACGATTGCCAAGTGCGCGCGGGCCAAATTCCATTTTACCTTGGAACCATCCAACAACCTGATCTTTGGCAAGGGTATCAGCAACATCCTCAAACAAGCGATCTTCATTAACCAAAGTATAGGTGGCACCAGCGGCGTCCAACGCTGTTTGAATTTGATCCTCGGTATAATCCGGGCCCAGGTAACTGCCCTGCATCGCGTCTTGTCCGTTCATGCGGGCTGGGGTGCGGGGGGCCGTGCCTTCGCTCATTGTGTTCTCAACAGCTAAGGCAACACCGAGTGCAGAGCCTGCATCCCCTGAGGCGGGCTGTATCCAGATATGATCAAACGGGCCTTCCCTGAGAATACGACCGTTCGCAACGCAATTCAGGGCGACACCACCAGCTAAGCAAAGATTCTTTGCGCCTGTCAGTCGATGTGCTTCATGACAGACGCGCAATACAAGGTCTTCAACGACCACTTGAACGGACCGTGCAATATCCATATGAAATTGCGTCAATGGGTCCGTGGCCTCTCGGCGAGGCCGCCCAAACAGGCCTGCGAATTTTTCGTTAGTCATCGTCAGGCCGATCGCATAATTAAAGAAGCCCATTTTTAGGCGAAATGATCCGTCAGGTTTTGTGTCCAGAAGTTGCTCACGAATGATATCAGCATACTTAGGCTCACCATACGGAGCTAGGCCCATCACTTTGTATTCGCCATCGTTTACTTTGAAGCCAAGATAAAACGTAAATGCGGAATAAAGCATGCCGAGCGAATGCGGAAACCTTACTTCTCGCTCAAGGCGGATATTACGCCCTTCACCAATACCAATTGAGGTGGTCGCCCATTCACCAACACCATCCATAATGACAATAGCAGCATGGTCAAACGGAGATGGATAGTAGGCAGCGGCCGCATGAGAATGATGATGATACCCAAACAAGATATCGTCTTCGGTTACGATTCCACGGTCGAGGTCATTTAAACCATCGATTATCAATTTCTTTTGTAAGAGCTTTTCTTTGACCCAAACCGGAATCGCTTTTGCGAACGATTTAAAGCCCTTTGGCGCATACGTGAGATAAGTCTCAAGCAAACGATCAAAGGTTAGCAGGGGTTTATCGTAAAAGGCGATATAGTCGATTTCGTCAAAATTGACGTTAGCGGTATCAAGGCAAAACTTCGCGGCATTAACCGGAAAGTCTGCATCATTCTTTTTGCGCGTAAACCGCTCTTCCTGTGCAGCAGCAACGATCTCGCCATCCCGAATTATGGCGGCTGCACTGTCATGATAAAACGCGGAAAGGCCGAGAATAATCATTGTCTTAGAAGATCGCGTAAATGAAAGGTGTTATGGCTGAGCTTTGTGCCGCAACCAATAGGATGCCAAGCGCAAGCAATCCAAGAATCAAGGGCGCCATCCAGAATTTTTTGTAGGCACGCATAAAGCGGAAAAGTTCTTTAATTAAGGAAATCATTCAATGCTCACGTTCAATACATATCTTTAAATGTTGTTTGGTCGAGTTGGCGTGGAGGCGTTGACCAATAGGTATCTTCGGATTTATTTAATTTACGCTTTAATGGGTCACGACCAAAAATGTGCATGACAATGCCGAAAGGCACGATAAATAAAACATAGAATAAGGCCAGAATTAACGTGTTGTTTATGGCCCCAAATTTATGTCCAAATAACGCCCAGATTCGATTAAGAGGCAACAATAAACCTGGAATAATGAGGGCAATGCCTGCGAAACTGCCAGCGACGATAAATGGCCACAGGCTCATGGTTTCTGTCACCCACCAAATGACACCACCAATAATGGTGAAGACAATCGCAAATGTGTACCCGAAGGCCCTGTCTGTTTGGCGCACAACCATTATAAGTCCTCGGCCCCAAGGGCCCATTTGTCACGCCACGTCGCATCAGCACAATAGATGCGATACACCAATTCCATGGTTTTTAATGCATCTTCTACTGAGCCATTGCTTATTGGCACATTTTTGTTGATCGCTTCTGCAAATTCAGCGACTTCAAGTTCCCATGATGGGTCAGTGTTATAGCGCGTCGTCTCCTCCTGCGGAACCCCCATATCGTCTTTGCCGCGGCGGATAATTGTCAGGGTTTCTTCGCCATAACTTTTTGATCCAGAGAGGATTCCCGATAAGACTAAAGAGCCATTACTCAATGTGATATCAAGATGGAACCGGTGCCGCCATGAGGACGCCGAAGAATGAAGCATGGCGACTTTTCCATCAGCGGTCCGCATCAGGGCGTATGCATTGTCTTCAACGTCATGACCCCAAACGCTATTTTCGACAAAACTATGAACGTGCGTAAATTCACCAGAGAAAAGACGCAGTAAATCAACCATATGGATGCCTTGATCAAGCAATACACCGCCGCCAGCAAGCGCGCGCTCAGTGCGCCATGAGGTTTGGTCGAACGTAATGAGTTGTGATTTTCCATATACGCCTCGAAGATTAATTACGGTGCCTAGTTCGCGTGAGCGAATGATCGATAGCGCGTCTTGAACTGAATCATGATAGCGATGATTGAAGCCGTACTTGAGCACCTGATCTTGATGATTTTGGTAACATTCTACAACAGCTTTTATATCAGAAACATCGCGACCAGGCGGTTTTTCGCAGAAAACGTGCAAATTCTTTTCTAGGCCTGCAATCGTGACGGCGGCAGCCATATCGTTGGACATGGCGACAAACAGGATATCCAAAGACTCACCAAGAAGATCCGTATAGATGTCATAAAACCTAACGCCATCATCGAAAATGCCGGTGCCATCAAGTGTTTGATCACAAACCGCAACGACATGCATATCATCTCGTGCATCTATGATGTTGCGGCGACGTTTGCCAACAATCCCGTATCCGGCAATGCCGACTTTAAGCGGAGAGGTCAATTTCGTGGTGTCCGGTAGAGATTAGAAATGTCTTCGTTGGATATTCCAAGGCGCGTTGATTCATCATCGCTATCGACGTCGACCCAATTGCCAGCTTCATCAGATCTATAAAATGCATGCAAAAGCTTTAGTGTTTGCAAGCAATCGTCCTGATCAACGGGGTAAGGTTTGCCCTTTTGAAATTCAGCGACGATATCCCGGTACATCTCAGTATGACCGAAGCCATAAACTGCCCCATGGCCTTCTATGCGCTTGAAGTCTTCGCTGTTTGCTTCGCATGCACTGGGGTCCGGCGTGAAAATTTGTAAATCGTTGACAGCGATCCCGCCAATCTGGGCCATTCCTTCGGAGCACACAAAGGAGATAGAGGCTTCAAAATCATCTGGGCGCGCTGCCGTCGTTGATTCGAGTGTGCCAACAGCACCAGATTTATACGTGAGTGTCGCAACGGTTGTATCTTCAACTTCTATATTTGCACCAAGTGTTCGCATCGTTGCATTCACGCGGTCGACTTCGCCGCCAAGGTGGCGCAAAAGATCGACATGATGAATGGTCTGGTTTGTCAGCGCACCGCCGTCATGTGAAAACGTCCCACGCCAAGGTGCCATATCGTAATAACGTTGTGGTCTGCACCAACGAAGCTTTACAGAAACGGTTCGAATATGTCCGAGCTCGCCGGTTTGAAAAGCTTGCCGAACGCGGGATACCGCTTTGTTATATCGGTTTTGAAAAACGGGGAAGATACGTTTCCCAGAGGCTTCGGCGCATTCAAAAGCAGTTTGTAGCTGGCCAGGCCGCATGAATGTTGGTTTTTCAACGATTGTGTGTTTGCCAAAGTCACCGATGATTTCCAGTGTGTGTTCCAGGTGCATGCCTGATGGTGTAATGATCGCAGCAATGTCGATATCTGGCACGGCATTGAACATTTGCCGATAATCTTGAAATGCAGGTACATCGAACTGTTCACTATATATATTTGCCTTCTCGATGTCTAAATCACAGACCGTGGCAATTGATACGCCTTGCGTTGCAGAGATCGACTGACAGTGATGCCCAGCAATTCGTCCACATCCAATCAGCGCAATTTTTAGATCATTTGTCATTCTGATTTATCTTCAATTTTATGGCTTTGTTGGCTCAAGGGTAGAATGCCATTTTTTCAAATTAGGTGGCGGGAACAACGCTTCAACATTTAAATGATAAGGTTCAGGTAAATCCTTAAGAGCAGCACCAATATCTGCTTCAGATACGGACGTTACTTGCATGCTCTCAGGCAATATATCAAGAGCTACCCCATCTTTGGGGATAAAGCGGAGCGTCGGGATGCCCGCAAGCAACCCCTGTAAGCCCGTTGTCCCTGTGCAATATATTAAAGCCCGAATTGGTGGTAGCGCATCCAGAGTATCCCGTGTCGATGTAAAGTAATCGCTTTCTTCAATCGGATATGGATTAAGAGGATGTGCTTTAACAATAAATTGAAGGTCCCTACTTGCGAAAGGAAGCGTGGCATCCATCATTTGGCGTGCGAACGAGGGATTGTTCGAAAGCGCAAGAAAAACAACACCACTTGTTTCGTAAGTTGGGAGTTGTCCCTGGCCTATTCTATGAGAGCCTAAAATTTCCATACGATTTGTTGGAATGCTTCGTGACGCTAGATCATCGTGATAACATGGACCGTTCAGGAGTATTTTATCTGGTATACTTTGTAATCCATCTGCATTTGCATCGGCTCCTTGATTGAACATATGCCGCCCAACAACAGTATGTTGATAGCCAAGTGTCCTTACATTGAGGCCTCGCGAATGTCGTACAAAGTCACGCTCCCAAGGATGGTTTTCCCAAGGCCAGCATACTGTTTTTGGTTGAACGTCTTGAAGCCAGGATTGATGACAAGTTTGCTGCCACGTTGTCATTGCAGCACTTCCGCCACTCCCTTCGATCGCAGCGGCTCGCTTTACAAGCCATCTATATTTTTGGTCTATCAATGACATGGCTGGGCGCCATTTTTGCCAAGGTATTTGGAGTAAGCTCAAGAATGAACCCCATCCGTGAAGGCTTATCGTTTTTTTATCAGTGGCCAGGTTTAATGCGAGTGACGCCGAGCAATCTGTATGCATGGCGCGGCGCAGATTTGGGAGTTGCTTGAGTAAATCCCCAAAATAAGCATCCCCGCCCTGCGCATTACTATCTGGGTGACCGTAAACGAGAATCCAAGGTCCTCCCTTTTGTGTTAGTCGAGGCATCTGCCGTGTCTTCAGTTTTGCGAGAGTAAGTCTAGCGACGAGCTTCACTCTGGCAAGGTATCCGCGAACCCAAAGGGGTAAAGACTTTCTTAACAGAGATGGCGGCTCACTTGTTTGTATATTTGGAAGGCATGCGAGAGATCGAAAAAGCCATGGGTCGCAACATTGTACGAGTGTTATTTCAGGTTCATCTATGAGCGTCTCTATAATGCGTTGCCACGCAAGCATAATGCCGAAATCGGATGCATATGTACTCATCGTGGGCATGTGTGCGAGTTGAGCACCTGGCTGCTTTTGAAGTGAAAGTGCTATTTTTTTCCAGGTACCGTAAATTTCATTGAATGCTGTTTCTAGCAGTGCCGACGTATTCAGTTTAAGGGAGGCTTCGTCTTCTGCCATATCTGTCGAGCTGATATCTAACTTGCGGTCATATTTAATCTGACTGTCAGCATTTTTTGTCAGAAAAACAGGCATGAACGTCAGTCAGCCTTTTTCATTGCGGTAAGATCAAATTGTTTGATGTTTGGGAGCAACAACAGATTAACGGCGATCTCTGGCGGTTCACCGTGCAATGGCTCAATGCGCATGTATGGGTTGGCGGGCGTGACGGCATGAATGATGAAAATATGGTAATCCGGGAATGTTTCTTTATACCAAGAAAATGACAGGCCGACGGCTTCGAGTCGTTTGGAATGTGCTTCAACGATCATGATGGGCCGGGTTGCTCGAAGTATTTTCAGGCCACCTTCGATGACCATGGGCTCAAATCCTTCAGTATCAATCTTGATAAGATTAACCCGGTCCCGTAACCCCAGATTTTCTGCAATATCATCCAGTCGGACGACAGGAATTTGACGGCTCTGATACCGATCTGGATTGTTGGTCAGATGGACGGATTGGATCATGGAGTTTGTGCCCTCCATACCGGGGTCGCCTTGATTGACCATGATGTCTGCGACACCGCTTTCTTTACCGAGTGCGGCACGAACAAGCGTGACATTTTCTGATCGGTTAAACGCACAATTTGCAGATAAGGTGTCAGCCATTTCTGTGACAGGCTCAAAAGCGACAACGCGACCACTTCCAACCAACTTTGACAATGTAACAGTATGCAGGCCAACGTTCGCACCAATATCCAAAACAACATCACCCGGTGACGTCAGGCGTTTAAACAAGAACGCAATTTCAGGCTCATAAGTTGATCCGTCAAAAGTAAGCCGTGCAGATTCAGGTGACCCTAGGAACAGATAACTATTCGGTGTTGTTATATAGTGACTATCATCCCGCGCAATAACGAGATGTGACACATGAAATGGATTTCGGAGACCGAAGAGTAGCGGGTGGCGTAAAAATGATTTGCCAAACCAGCCTATTAAAGCACCAAGTACAGGATGATCGCATAACTTCAATAAAAAAGTTTTCATGTTTTAGAGCCAATCGCCGCCAGTTAAAGGTATCATCTGGCCGGTAATGAAACTTGCCCAATCAGATAACAGGTATGTCATAAGAGCAGCAGCCTCGTCTACATGACCACCGCGCTTGAGGGGTACCAGCTCGGCACGCTCACGCATTTGTTCGTCACTACGATTGTGCCAGCGTTGATGAAACCCACTTTCAATAAACCCAAATCGCAAGCCATTCACAAGAATGTCTTTTGGTGCACCCTCACGGGCAAGTCCTTGAACCATGCACTCGGTCCCGCGTTTTGCGATTGCGTAAGGGAATGAGACAGGGCTGCCCCCGTGGAGTGCTGACTCGGTGCCTGTTAAAAGTATACGGCCGCTTGTGCCCTGTTCTTCCATATGCTGCATGGCTGCGCGTGCGAGAAAAAATGGTTGATTAAGATTTACATCCACATCACGCTCCCACGTCTCCGCAGGCATTTCTTTCCAGTGTTCACTGAAGTGGAGTCCACCAGACAGAACGACCAACCCATCAATACCGCCAGCAATTTTTACAAAATCACGAATGGCATCTGTGCAGTCAGCCTCTGCTTCAAAAGCGTTTACGATTGGGATGACGCGTGGGTCATTACTTACAAATTTTTGGCTGCCACCATGGACGCCAATTTTACAATCACTGCCTTCCATGAGCATTTTTACTAGGGCTCGTCCAAGGCCACCGGTACCGCCTGTGACAAGAATGCGCATGCCGTCACGCACATGAGGTATCCAGTCGGGACGATTGAATGCATTCATCTATCTTGTCCTTATGTTATTTAGTTTCGCGATCTGATTGAGCAGACGTCAAATTGGGATAACAGCGTTTTAACGTTCGGAAGCTCGCTGAAGCGTCATCGAGCGGGTTGGCTTCATTCAGCATGCGTTGCTCGATAGATACATACCCGTCATAGCTAATTTCGTTGAGCATCTCACCAAACGCTGCGTGATCTATTGTCCCACTCGAACCAAGCACAGCGAGGCCAGGTTCATTAGCATGAAAATGTACGAGCATAGAAGAAACTGCGCGGAATGTTTCAATCGTGGCTTCGTTATTTTCGATGAGGGCCTTGGCGTCGAGTTGTACGCGTAATGCTGGATGATTGATCTCATTCGCTATATTGAAACTTTCGATCGCTGAATTAATAAAATCAGTATCGTTAGGCCCTAAGGGCTCAAAACAGAAACATGTACCATGGTCTGCAATGCGCTCACAAAGCTCAGAAAAAAAGGCAACAGCTTCTGAGTAAGCTTGTTCAAGTGGAAGGTCCCCTCTGCGCCTGCCGCCACCGTATATTAATGTCCGTCCACCGAGGTCACGACATACCTTGGATAGGTGCTCAAGAAAATCCAAACTATGAGCCCGTGCTTCAGGTTCCTTGAAGAGGCCGAGCTCAGGATGATCGAAAAATAGCGAATGGAGCCCGACAGTCTGTAAGCCTGAGCGTTCGATATCCCGTCGATATGCAGCAACTGCATTGTTGTCGAGGCCGTGCCACGTATCATGCCAGCGTCGACTGGGTGCGATTTCTAGCCCACTAATGCCTATTGCACCAAGGCGCTCAAGCTTGGCTGCATGGTCGTAAGAAGTAAGCGCGATATTGGAGATGGCGTACTTGATCATTCGGGTTTCTTAAGTTTTTCATGAATTAGATCAGAGGAGGGTTCTTTGTTGAGATACCCCAAGCGATGCCACACAACTTTTTTATCGCGGTTACGATGATGCCAAAATGGTGCCTTGAGATCGTAGTAAATCTGGCTCCATTCACAAACACCATTCTCAAAAATTGCATCATCTGTATGCCAAGGGTACTCCTCAAAATTTGAGATTTTGAAGCGCCTGTTGCAACAATAAAAAGCTGTTTTGGCAGCTGGATTTTGGCGTAAAATATCGAAATATTGCGAAACGAATGATAAATCCATTTCTTGCATTGAAACAATATTCACGGCGAGCCCGATGGGCGCTTCAGCGAGCAGCCCGCTGTTGTCAGCCTGCACACCAATGACCTTAATATTGTTATCAGAAAGAGCATCAACAAGTTCTTTTTTATTACTTGCCAGGGCGATAGTAACATCAGGAAAAGCTTTGCGAATGTAAAGTAAATCAAGACAAAGAGGTTTTGTAAGATTGGCGAGAATTACTTTACGCTCGGGCGATGCCTCTAAAAATAAAGAGCCCATGGTGCCAAAGCCATCGCCAATGACTAAGTTCACATCGCCTGGCCCTTTAAGTTCTATGTGCTGAAGGATCATAGCTAGCGTTAAACTATGCCTAAGGAAATCAAGATTAAATAGGCGTCCTTGCCGAGCTGCGATTCGCCGACCTTGCTTTTCGCATTCTGCTGAAAATTGATACTTATCTCCCAGTCTTCGCATGGGTGTTTGCATTAGTCGGTGCATGAAGCGTCTTAAAGCTGAGCGAGCTTTAGGTGCTGATCCGAGAGTTGAGTTGCCGTGGATAAGCCCATCCATATCTATTGAAAACTCGCGGATATGATATTCCCAATAGACTGAGCGGCTTTCTTCTTCTTCATCGCCCTGGTCAAACAAATACCGGATGGCAATATCGTCTTTTTTTATCATGTAAGGGGCTTCTTATGTTGGCCCGATTTGGGGTTGGATCCCCACTTCGGAGCGGTTGTTTCTTCAATAAGGCCTTGGCAAACTGGAGCCATCATGCGCGCAATCAGCATATTTCCTGCGGCAGAGAGGTGACCGCCGTATTTGTCATTGATAAACATTGTATTCATTTCTGTCGTGTCCAATAGCGCCGAAGCAGCGTCGACAACAGTGACTTGTTCTGACACGTCTTGCAAAAAAGTGCTGTAGTAATGATCTCCATTTTTAATGTGTTCTATATCCATATGTTGTGGAACCATCAGGAGTACAGGCTTGGCATCTCGCTCATTGCAGAACGTGGAAAACCGCTGAACGAGGGCTTCAAACAGTGCCTTTGATTCTGGTTGGTGATACAGAGAACAATTCATATCAATGTTCCGCCGCATGATTTTAATAAATGCCGCGTCTCGTGTTCGCCCAATACGATCGGTAAAAGCAGCCCACATTAGCGGCAATGTTCGTTTGAAGTTACGAAATATCGAAAGGCAAAAAGGGAAAGACAGAATATCCCGTTTGAATTTTGTATCATAGAAATAATCTGAAGCCGAGAGCTTTGGAAGATGAATATTAAGCCGATTAAATTCAGCAACATTGTTAATGAGGTTAGGTTTAATGTGGAGTTCACCTTCTGCTAATACAAAGCGAGGCTTAAAGGCAAAGGTGTTCCCATATTCGCTATAATGTTTCCAATAAGCATGTATTCGAGACATGGTTTCCGGCACAACACACATAATGACGACTGAAGCCGGATGGTCCGCAAACTCGCGTTCAAGACGAAGCAACGCCTGATCGAAACCATAATTTCCGACACCATAATTTCCGATATTTATGCCAAGCTTGTGAGATAGGTAATTTACCCAGGTCTCGTCGTCATTTACTTGTCGTGCGAAGGCATATGAGTCTCCATAGACGAGTATTTCAGCTGGTTGATTCTCAAACCCTGGATTGAAGCGTGCCCCTGAAGGACCAATTCGATAGGATATTTCGGCGTTGTCCTTCCCTTTTTCTGTACCTAAGGAGTTAGGCTTTCGTATCCAGCCAAGTTCAGGATCCCACCCGTGTTCGATAAAAGAGGCAAGTCCTTTAGGGTCAAGACGAGGATGTGCATCACGACCTACAATCAGCCAAGGACAAGAATGACGTAACCAAAAAATACCAGAAGCAAGGATGCCTTCTGCGACGGCCATCATAATAATAGTGGTTGTTAGAATAGTAATGGCCATCAATTCAGTTTAGGGAGCATACTCAGGATATACTTTAGGTTGGTTTCGACGCCATCGGTTTGCTGGCTTTCGTTAATTTCGAGGTCTGCTGCTGTTGGTTTGGGAAAAGGTATATCGACACCAACCACGTTCTTGATTTCACCAGAAGCAGCTCCTGCATAGAGGCCCTTAACGTCGCGACGCATTAATGTGTCAAGTGGGATATTAAGAAAAATTTCGTAGTATTCATCAAAGGTTTCTCGGTTCCATGCTTGCCATTTAGGAAATATAGAAAGTACTGAGGCGATCACGTGAATACCCTGGCGGTCTAGCATATGGCACATGTGCGAAATGCGTTCGGCGTTCTTGCGCCTTCCTTCTATTGTATGGTCTGCGTCGTTGCGAAACACCTCACGGAATTCATCTCCGTCGAGATAGATAAGATGTCGCGTCTCAGGTTTCAACTTCTCGTAAAGTGCTGAGGCCAGCGTTGTTTTACCGACGCCAGACATGCCAATGAACCAGATTATCATGTTTCTACTCTGCTTTACTTTCTTTTGGTGTTGTTGATGGACGCAAAGCATCGATTGCATCTTTGCCAATAGCGCCAAACGATTTGATGATACGGTCAGACGAAATTTCTGGAATAGCTGCTAGTCGCTCTGCGACATAACGCTCTAGTTTGGGCAGCGCAGGATGATCTGGCCGATATAGATTGGAAAGTTCATCTGGATCATTTGTGATATCGAATAGTTCCAGGCCTTCGGGGCTAAACCTGTCTGTTGTGTCTCGGTGTTCTTTCCAAAGAAACTTGTGTTGTTTTGTACGCACAGCGATATAGGGCGGACGACTATCGAATAGACAATTTCCACTGTGAAATGCCTCAGCCAGAACGTGACTGCGTTCAGAAACTTTGGGCGAAGTTACAGAGGCTCCCTGCCAAGCAGTTGGCCTATCAACGCCTACGAGATCGGCTATAGTTGGCGCCAAATCCATAGTTGTCGTTAAGCCGTGAACTTGTTGAGACTTAATTCCGGGCCCGGCAAATAACATTGGTACACGGATGTTGTGTTCGTACATTCTAAAATGATGTGAGATATCTCCATGTTCTCCCAATTCTTCCCCATGATCGCCTGTGAGCACAATCAACGTTTTATCTGTAAGACCGCGTAACTTCAGCCCAGTGTAAAGTCGACAGATCTGTTGATCGACATATCGGACTGCCGCATCATAGAGTGCCCCCCAAGCAGCCCAGTCATCATCCGTTTTTGGCGCCCCAGCAACTGCAACGGCAGGGTCAATCTTGGCTGGATAACCGAGTGGAGAAAGGTAATCATTAATTTTAGAGGCCCAAGCGGGGCCTGCGCCAGGGCAATATGGAACATGTGTGTCAAGGAAATGGGTCCATATGAAAAAGGGGCGACTGGAATCCCGGTCATCAATGGTGTTTAGTATACGATTTGTGAGTGCATGACCGTCTATGTAACGTTTAGAACGGTATTCGGCGACCCGGTTGTAGTTGTGGTTTAATAATTTGGCAAATGCAGAAAACAATCGTTGGAAACCAAATAAAACAAGCGCGTCTATTCGTCTTTTGAAGCGCCAGTCCTTTGCTATCCATTCATGAGCCATCGGCACTTTATGGAAATAAGTAATGATGTATTTTTTGCGATCTTGCCTAAAAGCAATGCGGTGTTTGTTCGCAACATTTTTCACGGCGGCAAAATTATAATTGTCTCGCAATAAGCGCTCGCCTTGCATGTCTCGTGCATTCAGCTCGACTTGGGAGGCTCTGACATCACAGTAGGTTTCAATATCGTTGAATAACCCTTCAATGGTTGGCGTAATTTGATCTATCAAATCGTCGATCTGAAGTATATTCCCATGGTAGGCATGCAATGTACTTCGCATCCGTTGACAAGAAATCCCAACTAATGAATTGAGTACAAATAGAAAATGCTCGTTATCAATACCGTCCCCGTACCCAAAGAAACGGTTTACCCATGGAAAAGTAGATAACAGTGAAGTTTCGTACCCTGCTGTCTTCATCACTTTGAAAATAGAGTCAGGTCGCTTGATAGCCCCGTTGTCATATCCGCCATAAGATAATGGAAGTGTTGACGTTAGCATTGAAGGCAAAGACGGTTGGGTGAATGCTGCCGTGGAAGTTGTCTGTGTGCAAACGGTTGCTGTTTCTGCGAGCGCCTTCAAAAACGGTGTCGTTGGGCGCTCGTAACCATGCAAGCTGGTCCGATCGAAGCGAAAAGCATCAACAGATAAGAACAGAATGTTTGGCTTATCAGTCACGGTATTTTATTCGTTATAAGCAGGGTTAAAAAACTCGGTAATCGAACCGTCGGTAAATCTTGCAGTGGCACTTTCATAGTCGTCTACGGTATCTATTTCTAGCCACCCATTTTGTACGGGAATCGCGTTAAGCTTTGACCCGCTGAGAATCATCTCCATCAACAAATCGGTCATGTAGGCTTTTTCAACGGGACGTGAATGCTTCCAGGGCCGGTTTTTGTCATGCATGGAGCGCCATGCCGATTGTAATGCATTGATTCCTGAGCCTTTAAAGCGCATCAATCCAATGTACTGAGCATCGATTTCATCAATGTTTGTTACCTTATTTCCAATATCTGTAATTTCCCCTTGCTCATTCATTTGTAGGCTTTCCGCATCAGATAAAGGATCATCGAAGCGAAATTCCCAATATGATCGCCACGCTTTATCAACGATGACAGAAATATCTGCTGCGCTGTTGAGTAGTGCATTAAGGACCCGGTATTCGTAAACGATATCTGAGTACGAAACAATCAAGTCATCACCAAATAAGCCTTCAGCTGCAAATAAGCTCTCAACCATATTTGTTGTTGCCCAAGCGTCGTTGACGACCTGCGTTGTCTCTGCAAGATCAAGCATTTCGGCACAATACCCGGTGACGATGGTAATATCTTTGACGCCACAGGCTCTTAGTACCTTAAGTTGGCGGTCAATTAAGGTCTCACCGCCTAGTTCAGTGAGGCATTTCGGACAATTGGCAGTATAATGGTGAAGGCGCGAACCCCGACCAGCAGCAAGTATTATGGCGCGCATCAGAATTCTTTTCCTTTAGCTATGAGTGAGTGGATAAGTTTCAGATCACCTAGTGGCGCATCGGGACGCTCTGGATGCCACATGATTGCGGCCAAAGGCTTTTCCCGATGGCAAAAGCCTTCAATATTATTTGCTGAATCAAATGCTGTGGCCCGTAAGTCGGCTGCAAGTGCGCCGGGTTCAACGCAACAATTATGGAAGGAATTAACAATTGTGTTTGTTGAATAATAGGTATGCCATTCTGATGAAATTTTGAGCTCGTGAGGCTTTGCAACATGACCTGAGATTGTGCCGAGTGTACCGCCAAGGATCGTATTGATTAATTGCAAGCCACGGCAAACGCCAAGGACGGGAAGGTCTGAAGTGAGCGCGTGGTTTAAGAGCGCATGTTCAGTTTCGTCGCGGATTAAAGTTGTGCCAATGTCATCCCCACCACTTAGAATCAGCAAATCAGGTTTTAGATTCTTTAGGTAGGAAATAGCATCGTTGCCCATGTTGGGGATGGGCAGCGGAGTCATATCCCAGCCTGCAAGCTTGTGGAGCCAGTCATGGCTAATGCTGTCGCGGGGTTCGATATATCCTTCTGCGTCGGTCACGCGCATGGTAATTGCAACCTGGGTCAATGGCTGACAACCAGTCTTGCTGCAGCATTTAGTTCTATAGTTCTTGCTTTGATGAGTGTATCAAACAAGCGTTCTCCACATCCGATAGCGGCTGGCAGACCGAATTCAGCTGAACGAATAGCCATGTGAGAATTAGCGCCACCATACTTGGTTATCAGTCCAAGAATGCGGCGCGAGAATATCCAATCAAAGCCAGGGTCGGCACTTTCGATCAGAACAATATGTCCATCGATGTCATGCATATCATTTGTTGTTAGATATCGAACCGGGGCGACCACTGATTTATCGGTAATGAAGGTTGGCTGGCCAAGTGGTATACGTATCACATCTACATCAGCGACATCGAAGATGACATGGGGTAATCTTATCCCTCGCGTAACGGCATAAGACCGCTGCGCTTCGTTGATTTGTTCAAGCAAATCTTCAGGGCATGCATTTTTGGATAATGCGGAAATAGGTAGATAGGAAAGATCGTCGCGCGATAGGCCTAAATTATGCCCCCAGCCCGAGAGAATTTTTAGAGCGTCACTGATCGCTCGAGTGAATGCAAACTTGGATTGTTCTCGTCCTTGGATGGCTGTTGCGATATAACGCAATAACGCGTGGGATGACATATCAAATCCGGCTTCTTTAAGTAATACTTCAATTGACCGCCGCTGTTCGATGCTAGGCTCAAAGGCGGCAATCGTTTCCGGTATTTTATGACTAGCTTTCCCAAGGTAAAGATCAGGACGTTCGTCATAACGCCAAGACGATATGTCGTATGTACCGGGTCGCAGATGACCATAGCGGGTCAGAAAAGTATCTTGATCAAGGGTTTCTGTACTGAGCGCATGCATATCATTAATGAGATCTGTCGCGATCGTATGAACACCTCGCATGAAGTGCTCCATGTCATGTGTGGAAAACACATCACGTTCAACCAGTGACCGTAGCAACTGAACGCCGATAAATCCGTGGCGGGCAAGTTGAGAGAATGGCAGTGTGCCATACTTGCGAGTATCTTTGAAAAGTTCATCAACGTGCTCTAAAGGGGACATCCCAGAAAAGTCATCACGTGGTACTAGCAATTGGTTTGCTTGGGACATCAAGGCTTCCAGATTAATGCTTCCTGACTTGAGGAGCTTAGCGGTGAGTACCTGGATTGATGCTTCAATATCGCCACATTCAGCAGGCTTAAATCCAGCCTCAGTTAAGCGTTGGCGCATTATTATAGGACTGAAGTCACTACACGTAATTGCAATTTCAAATTCAACTTTGTCATGAAGTTCTCGATGTTCGCCAAGAACTTTTAACTGATGAGAGACCAGCTGATGCGCATAATCGTGATTGAGGTTTTGTGGTAAAAAAGAATTGAAACTTTTACGAACATTGATGTATGGACGCCCGTGAAGATCAGTAAGTAGTGGTCCGTCAACGGTCCGGTACCCCATCTCTGTCCGCGCTTCGGCCCAGATACGGTCAGTGATCAGCAATTTATATAATGATAATGCTAATGGGCGTGGTGCATTGCCAATCATCTCTGCCGGATTCCAGTCCGTCATTTCTGATAAAATGGTGCCTTCGCCAGCCAGGCCTTCCACGGGTTCGGACAGAATGCGGATCGTATCTCGAATACGGTCAATAGCATTATCAATATCAGCGTCAGGGACAGCAGACCAGTTGTTGCGTGCTGCTAATGGGCGAACTTGAAGAATGTATACGTCGTCATTAGACGTAATGCAGAATTCGATATCGAGCTCATGTGAGCCTGTTGCAATTTCAACCTCAATGACGCAATCAATGAGATGCCGCATACGAGGAGATTTAAGCTTATCTGGTCGTGAACGGTGTACGATCACCGTCTTGGATTCTTGTCCTCCAGTGACGGTGTCTGTTCGACCCGTAGCATCATCATAGTTGACGATGTAATAAGGACTGCCAGTGTCTAAGTCTCTGGTCAGTACTACACCTGAAATAACAACATCCTTGACCATTGGCTGTATTAAGACTTCGTCGTCTCGGTTATCAGTCCGGTAACTGGAAAATACCTCATCGATAGATTCTGCAATCGCCTGCGATGCCGGTTCTATGTTGAGTAGACTGGTAAAGGCGCCCGCCATGGATTCACTCTCTCCATCTTCACCTTGTGCACTTGATCGGATCGCCAATTTGAATTCCTTAAAAGCAGTCGTGATTCTACCAATAACCCCGGCACGATCATTAAGCCACGCAGCTTTCGAAACAATTTCTTGCGGGCAGAGTTTAGCATGTATGAAAACATCAGAGAGGTTTCGTAGTGTTTCGGCTTTGGTGCCAAAAACAAAACGTTTTATTTCAGATGGCATGCGTATGCTCATATCTATCTATAGTTTCGCGAGCTCGATCATGCGCGTAAATTGAGCGTCATCGCGGACAAGATTGTTAAATGTGTCTGCGCAAAGAATTTTACCATTAGAAAGCATTACAATTTTGTCAGCATTTTTGACGGTACTTAATCGATGCGCAATAACGACAATTGTTAGACTGTAGCGCAAATTCTCAAGGACGCTGACAATTTCTTGTTCTACATTAACATCAAGCACCAAGAATTCAGGTTGTTCATATAGTGCGCGTGCAATGCCAATACGTTGTTGTTGGCCAATCGATAATCGCTGCCCATTTTCAGCAAGTGTTGCGGATAGGCCGCCCGGAAGATCGTCCAGCAAATGATCGAGCTTGGCGTTACGCAGGGACTGAATGACGCGTGCATCATCGATATCTACATCTGGAAGCGCAAAGGCGACATTGCGGCGCAGGGTGTCATCGCTGACATAAACCTGTTGTGGAACGTAAGCGAGGCAATTTCGCCATTGACCAATGACATCGCTAACATTAATTCCATTCACCTTTACGTTGCCATTTGTTGGTGAAAGAAGGCTCAGTAGGATATCAACGGTGGTTGTTTTGCCTGACCCTGAAGGTCCAATCAGCGCAGTAATTTTGCCGGCAGCGATGGTTAAATTAAGATGAATGTTGAATCTTATATAATTGTGCGAACCGTTTATCGTCTTTCAAAAGAGTATCGAAATTACCACCTTCAATTAATCGCCCATGTTCCATGACATGAATAACATCCGCCATTCTGATCGTGCTTAGGCGATGCGCTATAACAATAATTGTTATTTCACCTGCGATTTTTTCAATAGCTTTTTGAATAAGACGCTCAGATTCGTTGTCGAGAGCACTGGTCGCTTCATCCATAATAAGAAGAGTAGGCTCACCCATAAGTGCGCGAGCGATAGCAAACCTTTGACGTTCGCCGCCAGATAGTTTTGTCCCGTTTTCGCCAAGTTCTGTATCGAGCCCATTTGGGAGTGACTCTAAAACGGACATGAAGTTTGCTATCTTCAATCGCTTAAGAATTTCTTCATCAGAGGCATCTGGATGAGCGAAGCACATATTATTTCGTATAGTGTCATTAAAGATTGTTGTCTCTTGACCAACATAACCAATCTTTTGCCGCCACAAGGACGGTTGGAGATTACGAAGATCTTCACTATCTATTAAAATATGTCCTGCGGTTGGCGTTTGGACTCCGGAGATCAGATCAACAAGTGTTGATTTGCCGCTACCCGAAGTGCCAACTAATGCAGTGAAGCTATTTCGTACAAGCTTAAGCGAGATGCCTTGGACAGCTGGGGTTGTCGAACCTACATAATTGAAGTGAACATCATTAAGCGAAATCTCGTTCTTTAATTCTACATCTACTTTCGTGTAGTCAGAAGATAACTCTAGAAAATCTGCGTTGCAGTTTATTTCCTGATTTATGGTTTCTAGTGCTGGTGCGGCCGCCATGTAGGTTTGGTACTGTTGCTGAAACTGGACCATTCTTGGTGTTATCCGAACCAACAAAAGCAAGAACACAAGTATCATTGATGTGGAAATGGATAGTAGATCATGCGCAATGATGATGGTTGATGCAAGAAGAATGAGGGGCAAGAGCTGGCTGAATAAATAGACAGCTGATTTATTTACTTCAGACGCAAATAAATTTTTATATGAAACTTCGAGTATGCCGTTCAAACGGTTCTGAACAGTTTTTTCTGTTGCTGTTAGCTTGATGAATTTGCTGCCGCGCAAGAAATCAACGAACGTAAATGAGAGCTTTTTGTTAATCTGTGTTTTTAATTCGCCAAGGCGTTTTGCAGATATCAATAGTGGGCGAATGGTGATTAATGAAATTAACACAAACACAAAGCAAAGCAGAACGAGTTCCCATGAAATTGCAGCCGCAAAACCCAAGAGGATAAATACTTGAATGATAGAAGCCACACACATAACTTCAGCGAGTAAAGCCATGCCGCCTCTCTGCGATTCTTGTACCATTAGATTAATGACTGAGCCTTGATTGATGTCAGAAAGGCGCTGCCAATTTGACATAAATGTTGTGCGCACAAGATTGGCGCGAAGCTGTTGTGTGAATCGATATAAAGCATCAGCAATAACGAGGCGTTGCACAAAATTTAATGTGAGTGAAGCAGATACAATAAGGACGATCCCTATAAGAGAAGTATAAAGGGTCAGGTCAACTCCCACCAAAGCATATAAAGACTGGATCGCATTCAAGATGGCGTTATCAGTTGCAATGCCATCATTTTGTAAAATTTCGAGCAAGGGAATAAACAAAGAAATGCCTAACCCTTCGATTAATCCAACGAAGACAATAATTGTTAAACTGCGACATGTTCGTGGCAATTGCCCAAATGTTGGAAATAATGAAAATTTAATAAGTACGCATCCTAGTTTTGGTTGAGTTAAATTACAGGTAATGATGTTTCAGTATTAGTCTAATTGAGTCGTTATACTAAATGATGCTATGGACACCACTTGCTATACATGAAATTCAAGTGAATGAGTGCATAGAATAAATATAGATATCAGATCCGGAATCTCATAATATCGTGTGTTTAGGCTTGATGCTGTAAACGAGCACAAAATTATATTCAACATATTGGGATGCTTGCCGGCTTAGCGACTGGGTAGAAAGTGACGACTTTGACTAGGAGGAATCCAAAACCTCTATTCGTGTTAAACTTTTCGCCACTGTCAAAGACCGTAAGAATCCATTGAATGGATTTTGCTAAGTCAATGTTCTATATATGTGAGGTTTTTAAAGAACAATGAACAGATTCATGCCAGATTTGTACTTGATGTTTATGAGCAAGAAAAAATATCTTTGCACTAACCGCGTAAAAGGCCCCCTCAAACGGCTTTGGATTTAAAAGCAATGGATGCATTTCTATTGTCATTAATATGTTGATATTCGACTGTGAATAAAATTGATTATTAGAAAAATGGTCGTGTTTGCATAACTTTGGTCACAAAAGGGTATCATACTCGGTGTTGGCATAGCCGGGGTTTATGTCACAAATGAGAATAGGCTTATTATTTGATCGAGATAAGGGTTTCTGAATCCAATCCTCTGACCGCCCCCAAAGAACTATCTCGCATTCCCCAGCCAGTGCGCGTATTTCATTCCATTTTCTACACCAGCCTTCGGCGTTCATATTTATACTCCACTATTAGAAAGATGCGATTTGGTCACATGCAAAGGAATTGATCCATGTGCTTCATAAAGACATAAAAATTGACAATGAAATGATCCAAGGGGGATATAAATCTACCAGTAAATCAAAGTGACAGTATAATCTTTTTCGCAAGTAGCGTAAAGGCCTTCATCGGCAGTAAGACCTTAACCAAGATTTAATTAAGATTGCCATGAAAATTAAAAGTTGCCCAGCTTTGTTGGTAATCCATGCAAATGAAGGCCTCTATGCTAACGCTTATGATTGGGGCGGCGCAATCGCGGTCCAGTAATTGCTTGCACAAGTAGTAGCGTCTGCCTGATGAAAATTTGTATTTAGATATTCATCGGATTCAAATAACACATCATTCTTCATATTATCGATGAGTCCATCAAGCGTTTGTGCAAAGTTATTGCAGCCGTCAAAGTAGTCAAAATTTAAATCAGCTGGGCAGAACATCGCGGCAAAAAAAGGTGTCTTTGATGCTATGATATCTAATGAACTACCTGAGAAAAGATGCCCAATAGCAATGTCACTGGATTGGACTAATTCATCAAAAGGTGCAAAGCGTAAAACCTGACATTTTAATCCATAATATTCAGCGATAGCTGTGAAGTTTGTCATTGCTCCAATGTATCCGGGATGTAATTTGAAGATTATATTATCATAATCTTTTTCCTTTAATACACGAATGACACTGATGAAATGATAATAAGACTGGCAAATAGATCCACCAAGATCGAGCCCTAATGTTGTATACTGTACAACCAAAGCTTTTCGCCTTGCATTCGAGGTGCACGGACGATTTGTTTTATTTTTATATTTTAATAAATACGGAACACCAATTGGAACGCATGGGATTTTGCTTGCCCCTTTGTTGAGTAGCCATTGTTCGTTAATCTTGCCCCACGATAAAATACGACTAATCAATACATTACCCCCATCGCAGCCAAGGCTACTATACTTTAAGTCCAGCGGTGTCAGAGGCGAATGCCATATATAATCAGTTGGTATATTCATCTGAGTGGCACAAGCAATGTAGCCATAACTTGGCATGTTTTTGATTCCATCCACCACGACTCGAGTGGGCCGCCATTTATTTAATAGGCTATATATAGACTTGATTTCGACCGCGACGGAGTGAATTCTTTTTTTTGCAAAAATATTGGTTTTTACATAAGCCCTCAGCGCTTCGGTGAAATCATCTGCAGGCGTTAACCAAGCATTCTCATAGTTTGAAATCATCATATCAATTTGAACATGCTCATTGTGTGACAATTTTAGATTTTTAAGTGATGGCATAAGAAAACCTTTGCGCAGGAAATCAAAAGTTATCCGAATTGATTTTGGCAAAAGTCGCGCCGGTACCATTACTTTAATATGATTAGGCTTTTGTTTAGCCATCTCCCCAAAAAGATTAACACTTTGAACAATTAACGGTATTGGAGTGCTATGTTGTCGCCTGCGTCTAAAATATGAAACACGATCAACGATTGTTTCATATGTGTGAATAGCGAGTGAGCGAAACACGCGGGAAATAAAAGAAGGCGGCTTTTGGGTATCAGTATCACTACGCAAAGTTGGTTGATAATTATTAATCAAAGTTAGGTCATTATCCGATGCAAACTTCTTAACGATCCAGAGACGATCAGCATCTGGCATGATCCAAATCCCATTATACCTTACATCATAAAACAAAAGTCGATCTGGGCGAAATCTATTGGTAATAGTTGTTAAGGAGATTGAGATGCGATAATAGGTTACTAAAAAATAAGCTATCTCAGAACTGAATGCCTCACCAAGAGAGATTTTTTGAAAAATAGATAAATCCTCGCCGTCTAATTCGCGCCATGAATTAGCGATCAGCAGTATGTCTTCTGATAGTTGCCGGGTACCATGTCCATTTGGATATCCCTGTTCGAGGTAAACAACATCATACCCATCATCATGTAATTTCTGCCATAATAGCCAATCAGAAGAAATAATAAGTGTTTCATCAAAAGGTGCTGGAATACACGCAAAATGTTGGTAGGAAGATATGAGCGCAATAGTTTTATAGGAACTCTTCAAATGGTCAAAGCCCACATTTTCAGGAAGTGGATTACGTTCAATGATAGAGTTAATATTCATCTATTTTTCAATGCGGATAATGCATTAAAATAAAATATTATGTGTAAACTTATAATATCACGATCATCCATTATTACTAATCTCGTTATAAACAAATTAATGAATTGAGCGCAGGATTGCCGCTCAAAGGTTTTTCAAATTCATGAATTAGCGCAGAATTGTTATGCCACAATCAATGCTTTTTACTGGATGAAATTGAAATCTAAAAATATTATGGGGCTGTACCAGATAACTAGTTCAAATTACCTTTAACCCATTGCCTTAATTGCTTTAATTGAGCTGACGGATCACTGTTGTTAAAACGCCACTCACATTCCTTTAAAAATAGTCCAAAATGCACCTTGGGAACATCGTTAAATTTACGCATATGCCGCTTGGCCTGGTTCCAGAAATTCTCAATACCGTTGATGTGATTTGCCTTGTCTGCAAACAGTTTGGAATGGTTGATACGGAAGTGTTTAAAGTCCGATACATCCAGCACATTATACCCTCTCCAGCAGTCCGAATATACGATACTATCGGGTACAACTTTACGTTCTATAATAGGATATAAAGTTG